>JGI24158J21664_10000257_pt1 | contig 43014 bp, 30 predicted proteins | sample Ectturendosymbi3_FD_21664 | JGI IMG/M metagenome (IMG submission 21664) | reverse complement strand
AAAAAATTACGCACTGTTGCTAAGATCAAAACTCAAGATTACAAAAATTGAAGATTACAAAAATTGAGCACAATTGCAACTCCTCCACTAAACACAGCTACGGAGATGTAGACGTTGCGTTGAACAGTCACAGTCGTATCGACTGACGAACTACAAAATGAGTTGTAATTAACCAATGACAACATATTGTGAACGAGTTTCCTTGGCTGTTGCTGAATGCGAGGCTCATTAGTAAGAGTGTACCAGGAAATTGAATGTCATGAAATGATTTGATTGATTTTCAGCTGAATTAGAATGTAGCTTACAGAGCATGGAAAATAGATACTAGCTGTCATCGTTCTAAAAAAGTGTTTTCAGTTTCTGAAACAACTTTTTTTCTTTGCAGCTTCAGACGATTCTGAAGAGCAAGAAACTAATTATGGTAAGGACGATTGTATGTGTTACTGTCAGTACTAAAGGTGCTATTTTGCCTGCTAAATGTTAGTGTATTATCCGTTCGTTATGCTGGTAAGCTCATGTTTTTGGTAGAGTCTTTCTTGCATTTTGACTTACTGTTTTTTTCTGTCGTGACAATGAAAGCTGGGAAGACTGCGAGGTTGTGATGAAATCTGACCTGAAAGGGGGTGTGAAAATAAATGAAGAAACACTAGACTCTCAAGACTTGTTATGAAACCACTTATTCGAGCGCTTGTCTTGGCGGCTTGTCTAACAATGCACGAAGCTCACGTTTTTTGTGTAAACTAACAAAAAAGTTTCCGAACTGTACGAATCAATGTTAATGTTTTCTAAAGAGGGTCGCTACAAAGTTTTCGTCCACACCGATCCTCAGTCAAGTAGCGAACCATGCCCTGTGGATGCCAGTCTGGAATTGGTCATATATGGAGATGATGGAAAGACCAGCGAGATTCTCCTGCGACAACCGATAGACCTGGAAACGAGCACCAACCCAGAAACAGTTCCTGTGTTCAAGCCTGGTCAAATGGACGAGTTTGAAGTAGGCATTGTGTTTGTTTATAATCATGCAATGTGTGAGGTACCTTTACAATCTAACAACTTAGAACGTTGAAAGGTCTTCTAGACGCTTCTTTGACAACTGTGCGTGACTTACCGATTTGCTGCACTGCGTTCGACAATCCTTCATGCCGTGCAGTTACTGGTCGCTACTGGCAAATTTAATTTTCAGACCAAGTAAACCTGACACCCGTAAAGAATGTGGCGCACTTTATTTTATTGTTCATTATAAGGAAAGCGAAACGGTTTTTGAAGAGCTTAAATCATTTTATATTGGTACCTTTCTGCATTCTCGGCAAGCATGTTTACAAATTTGTGCTGCTTGGCGCTTCACGTTACTACTATTACCTTGAAAGAAGCGGTCGTTCGGATCAGTGGTGTAGGAGGAGGGGTGCAAGCGCACCCGCAAAAGTTTTGATTTGTCGAAAATCCGGGCTAAATCCAGGCCCGTAACCGGGGGGCGGGGCGTAGAGGGGAGAAGTCCTCCTAAAAATTGTTTTGCTCCTCTAGAAAAATGTGTTGGACATAGTTCAAAACTATTGGACGTAGGTTAAAATTTTTGGGCCCCTCTTAGAAAACTCTTCACCCCACATGGTGTCCCAAGCTGGTGACGGGCTTGGCAAATCCCTGAGAATCCGGGAAAAATCTGTGAAAATCTGGGCAAAATCTATGAAAATGTTCGCAAAATACCTGACATTCCGGGCAAGCTACCTGAAAATACGGATAGATATGACGCCCAACGTTGTTTGATTTTGCAAAATTGGCGCCCAACGTGGGAAGAATCACACGAAGACCTTTTTTTGGAAGGTTATCCCAAAAGCGATCTGTGTGGGAGGAAATACTCACAAGGTTTCGGGCAAGTTTCTGGGAAATTCGGGCAAAAATCTTTCGCACCCCCAAAAATTTGCCTGCTCCTACACCTATGGTTCGGATTCAGTATTTTCTAACTTTTCAAATTTGTTTTGAAACGTTAGGTGGAAGTTCCGGAAATAGGTCGAATTTATAAAGTACGCGTGTCATTGGACGGCCCGAAAACCTGGCGAGGATTTTTGCTGAAAACGCTTGTCCTGGAAAACATTTCTACGAAACAGCGTTTCGAGTTTTCATGCGGAAGGTTGGTTTGTTGTTACCGTACTGGCTGTTCCTTTAAGGAAGTTTTTTAGCGTAATGAACGTTTTTGCAGCGCCTTTGCTTTGCAGAGTTGCAGAGCAGTTATGCATATCTCACAATCTTAGCCTTGCGAAAGCGTGATCGTCAATTGCTTGATCATTGAAAAAAGGAGTAAGGGCAAGTGTGCATTTGTCTCGCCTTACATCCACCACTGAGCAGCGCATGTACCCACATGCGAATTGTCATAGCAGCTCCGCTCGAAGTTGGCAACTGATTCTGAAGCGTTTCACATTCTTCGTAATTGAGAGTTCGTGTGGCGGGGTTGTGGTTGCAGGCAATGCACGACGTGCTCCAAAGGCAATTTGGAAACAGCTAAACTGTTCATCGCGACTCAGAACGTTGTCAAGCTGTTATTGCTCCTCCATCCCGACAGCATAAGTTTAAGTCCAAACTGGCGTGCTGCTGCTACGCTGGCTGCGTTGGTTGGTTATGCGCCAAACCAGGGATCATGTGTGATTTTTAGATTTTTGTCAAAATTAAGAAAAATTATTCACGAACAGCCAAAATTAAGATGCAGGTTAATTTTTGTTTGAAAATCAATCTTGAAGCTTTGAACTAGTCTTAAAAATGCTTTTTAGCTGCGAATCCAACGCTAAGGCGTTCTTTGTTTTAGCAGTTTTTTTAAATTCCCAAAGTAAAACCAACTATCAAGAACCAGTTTGCCGAACTTTGCGAAAACGTTTTTCTGATTTTAAAGGTGGTTGTCATCGTTTGAAGATGACCAAGAAACAATCCGCGAATTCGCTGTAGCGAATGAAGGAGAAAAACAGCTGCCAGGTAAAACCACTTCCTATTTCAACTGATTGTGATAAACACATTGGAAACGTCAACGTATTTCCCATGAAGCTTGGTAATTCCGTATCTAAACACAAACATATTCCAGTTTGAAGATAAACGATTTTTATCGTCATCATTTTGATGCTTGCCAACATTTTGTCAAAGACGTTGAATTTGATCCTGGTTGCCATTGTGCTGGGTATGAGCAAAAAATGAAAAATTCACTGAGACACCTTTTCAAACGAAGATAACCATAGCGTTTCAGAACGCTAATGCGTGAAGCGTTTCCTGCAATACAAAATGTTTTTCGTGCTGTGCTTCATAAATTATATCAACCGCTCGATGCTATGCGCAAACCTTATCATAAATTTCAGCTTCTACACGAAATCTTTTTTTCGCTGTGGTGTACTTTTGCTCACATATTTTCGTCAGTTGTTTTACTGTTTCACGATTAAAAAACATCGTGGCTGGTTTGATGAAACCGGTTTAAAAAATCTGATTTTTTATGAAAAAAATTTATTCAGCAATCTTGTAGGATATGACGACCACCCGCAGCTGTTTGGAATAACGACGGTGATCACTTTCATTTCAACAATATTGTTTTGAAAAATGTGGCGAATGAAACATTTGGGAATGCGATAAAATTCTCGTTTTTCAAATTTAAAAAGTTTTTGTGGCCAAGTGTCCTAAATACAAGAATGATTTGTGCAGTTTACCACAAATAAGTGGATCAAATCCACTGCATTTGAAAGTGAATTCTCTTAAGTTTGCTATCTGTGAATTTTTTTGTTGGATTTTTGCACAACAGGGAAACTTTTCATGCTGTGTTCACCCAAATAAGATTCGTTTGAGAAGCTGTCGATTTGATTTGGCTGTTTTTCAGATAATATTCAGCAACTCTCGATCCTTGTGCCCCGCCATAACTGAATGTAATAAGATATGTTGTGCGGAAATCGTATATTGCAGTCAACCTGTACCACGTTCGAGTAACGACCGGAGACAGATACGCCGCTTCGACCGACGCGAACGTGTTCATCACTCTGAAGGGGGAGCGGGGTGATTCTGGCAAACGGCGTTTGACTCATTCCTCCGAAGACATCTTTCCGTTCCAGGTAAAGCGGCTATCACAGCCAATTTTGAACTTTGGTAATATGCACATCTGTAACCGACGGATTCGCGTTTCGTTTTGATTTGCGATAGACGTTGATGCTGTATTTTCCAAAAGTGTGTATCGCATGTTTTCAGCGTTCGAAAACCGACTCGTTTACTGTGGAAGCAGTCGATCTTGGAAGGCTGGAAGAGGTGGTAATTTGTCACGACGGAAAAGGCTACGGTGAGATAATCCAGTCTGTTCCTGTTGATGCTGACAAATGGCGCTATTCAGTAAAATGGGCTATTGCGAAGAATTTAAACATTTTGCGCTTTATTGTGCTGCTGTGGTACAAAACAAAAGTACTTGCGCTTTTAGGCGATGTCAACTGGAATATGGGCTAATGTTGTTTGCCAAAGAAAAAAAAACTGTAAGCGAATTGTTACCCAACTTAGTAGAAATGTTTCACAACTGATTATTCGCTGCAAGCAAAGGACTCTCAACCTGTCTGGAGAAAAATTCACTTCGTTTCGTTATGAACCTTAGCTGCGTACATCAATCATTTCATCATGGCAGGCTTAGCTCTGTTTGCAGATACAAGATAGTAACAATATTTACACCGGACTTTGCCAACAGAATCAAACAACAAAGAACGCATTAAATCATGTTGCTTCTGGTTGCAGCAAGCAGTATCAACCACATCTCTTACCTTTGGTACTTTCTGCTATCAAATGTTCGTAAATTACTCGATCGCAAAACTCAAGGGAATTTGCTAAACCTTTGAAAAAGGAGTTTGAAACGCTGGGAAGGAGATTGAGCAAATTCCCAAACGTCTTTATCTTTACTTTTCTCCTTGACTGTGGGTTGCAGTTGTTGTATCTTGTACAATTCTGTAAAATTTTAAATGTGACGAAAGAGTCAGTTGTCATTTTATCCCTATTGCAATGACTTTTCAATTATATTTTTTCTTTCCGGAAAGTGTTTTATCTGCTGATTCTACATATTCTGAAAACTTCAATTTGATTCCACGCCATACGAGAGTATGGACAGTGGATTGTAGGTTAATTTCAATGCAAAAGCGATTACTTGACCATATCGGCAGGTTTGTCCATGAGACACTTTTTTCTGTCCCATCCCATGCGATTCTTACGAAACTAATAATACGAAGTACATTATATCATATGCATGTCTAGCTTCTACGGAGCCGTTACCAAGACAACACAAAACCCCAATTAAGGGGTCCACGACTGTGATGAGGAGACAATTTTTTGAACCTTTTTTGGTTGTAACCTGAAAAAGGGCCCAAAAACCTTATTTTCGAGGGTCTCGCGTCACTGCACCATGGAAGTGAGCATCTACGTATAATTACTTGCTATGAGCATATAATATAGTAATAATATAGTAATTCAGCTTGAGAATATTCCCGCTATATGACGTGAAATTACTAACGATGGGACGTGGAACAAATTTCCAGTCTACTGTCCCATTCCGTGGAAAAGCCCAGGCCCGTAAGCAGTTTGGGACACCAGCGGGACGAAGAGTTTTCTGAGAGCGGCCCAAATTTTTTAAATAATGTCCAATACTTTTAAACAATGTCCAACATATTTTTCCACGGGAGCAAAATTTTTCTAGGGGGGCTTCGCCCTCCCGCTCCCCCCTAGTTACGGGACTGGAAGAGCCTACGTATTGATATAGGCTTTGGATCTTGATGTTAATGATTCGATAATTCTACGAACAATTAAATTCCATCGATGTTACTGCTGCAGTGTTTAGTTTCATGTTATCATGCAACACTACTGAACTCACTTATATACGCTTTGTTGGGCACAACTTGGTCCACGGCCCTCTTTGCCATCTGTGTTAAATAGTGACGATTAAAATGCCTACGTTGTTGTTTAAAGGTGCTGGTTGGTTCCTGGACCAGGTCACTGTGCGCGAATATGAGTTTTCTCCTGTTGAATGGATCTTTCCCTGCCACATGTGGCTCGATGATCACGTGGGCGACTGCAAGACAATTCGCCGCTTGAGTGTGCTAGGGAGTTGTGACGTGAACGGCCACAGCGAACTCGAGAGGCTCAACTCTGCAGAGAATCGGGAAAACGACGTTCTTGGTAAGCAGAGCGAACTCTGTACCGCTTTTGACCGACGAGCACGCGCTTTTGAGTAAAGGATACAAGTTTCATCTTTTAAACATCATCCTGATACCGCACATAAAGTTTGACAAATAACGCTAAGTTGAACGCATTGTTGTTATCGATGCATCCCAAACATCAGAAAACCTAAAACAGTATCGTTTTCGCTGGGTAATAACATGCAAGGATTTGCTGTTATGAGTACCTCATCAAGCGCGTAAGTTTCTAATACGGTGTGCAATAATTTTTGATAAGAGGCGTTAGACATCTGCCATGAAAATGTTATCGATGTTCCTGGAAAACATTTTTCCCTTCCCAATTTTCTGCTCGTATGTGTTGCGCATTTTTGCGTACGCACGTTTTTCCTGAGCATTTCTCGATAAAAATAGCAATTCTCTTTTGCGAGAGAGCAAACAGTATAATCCCTTTTGATTCAGCTGCATTTGCAGATATGTTTGCTTTGAGCTTTTTTCATTGTTTTCACGTTCAACGTTTCCTTTCTGCTGAATAAACCTTTTTTAGCAGTCGGTGCTTTCATTCAAATTATTATTTTATTATTTGATTTCTTTATTATTTGATTTCTTCATGAAAGTGATTGTGGATAATATTATGAATTTATAATTTATTGAAAACATGTGAACATTAGACAATTTGCAAAAGTTTCTAATCCATTTGGCATTTTCAGAAGTTTTACGTTAGCGAAGCAACAACATTTGATGGGAAATTTTTTCAATCGCACTCGATCTGTCACTCCATATTCGCTTATAAGCAGACATCTTGACAATAATCCCCATTTCTAGCCCACATTTTTTTCACGGAAGTCTATAGATGTTGCGTATTTTAACTTTTGCCATAGGCATATTTACTGAGAATATCTAAGCAGAAGGTAACAACCCAGATGTTGTTGTATTTTACCTGCATTTGCTGAGAAATTGAAAAAAGCAGGATTCCGCCTTTGGCATCATTCAAATATTGTACGTCTCACTATGAATTCATATTTGCCTGAACCTTACTGTTTTTTCTTGAATTGAACTGTTGTGTTGTACTGTATGCAACCCAGCTGCAAGCTCATGATAAATACCACCTGTGTTGATGCCAAAAGACTATTAGTGAATTTCTTTCATACGTGTTTAGGAAGTAAACGAAAAACTCCCTTAGGCATGCAAGCACTCTTGATATGTTATCTTGTCATAGGGACAGCAAACCTGTGTCGCACCAAATTCGAAATTATGCGTTAAATGTCTTTCTGGTTCTGCAAATGTCCCGAAATGATTTTTTTTTACATCACAAAATTCACAACCGTATTTTATATTTCATAACCGACGCACGTTGCAAAATTCCAGCGGTAATATGAAAATTGAAAAGAAGCGCTTGTTTTGTTGTAGAAACCGCAGTACGTACTTGAAAGTGAAACTAATGGTCTTTGTAACTTTGCCGTTACTGTTAACAGTGGCGTAGCCAGCCCAAATGTTTGGGGGCGTCAAATATTTAGACTTTGAGCGAGCAGCAGTATTTAGTTTTGGACACCGCCCCTCAAAGCACAAAACGACATAGTATGCTAGAAATTTGGGGGTCATGTTTCCCTTGCCCACCTGGCTACACCTATGGCTGTTAACAAGCTTGCAGTTCAACCTGTGGGTTTTATTTCACACGCGTTTGTAAAAAACTGCTGCAAAGAACACAGTGTCTCAGAAAAATAAAAATGGCGGAATCTAGTCTTTTTGTAGCGTTCGGCATTTTGAAAAAATAAGATTCCTAGCAAAAATATTATACTGAAGCAATTTGATTCTGCTGCACATGCAGATATGTTACTTCGGAACTCATGTTATTCCACGGTTGTAATCTAATGCTTTTCGTTGAATGGGCGCCATTGCTTACACGCATATGATTTACAATTCCTAATTTGAAACAATCGTTTTTTAATATGCAGATGACGACTTATACGACGTAACTGTACTTGTCGACGAGGTCATGACCCAGGGCAACGAACCCGCCACTCTACTCGGTTGCGTGTACGGTGATCAGGGAAGTGGGACGCTGTCAATGGGCCAGTGGCTTCCTGGTGGAAAGAAGGAACATCAAGTGCAGATCCGCTTACCTGTTGGGGAAATCAGTAAAATGAGGTAAGCGTAGGTTGTGCTCTTTACCAAATTGAATCGGTATGGTCGCAGTTTTTTTCTGGCTTTAATTTTCGTATTCATTTCCATCGCGGTATTTTTTAATCTTGAACGTCGAAATATCCATTTAATTATGATTTATGAATCGGCACTTTGCCATTTCCAGGCTATAATTGCATTAGCGAAAATTTCCAAACGCAAGCAGGGTTCGTAGGCGAACACATAAAAAATAATTTGAATTATTTTCGGAAATACGAACTCCAGTTCAAAATATGTGGATGTGAAAACATGGTGTGAGTTTTTGGCAGGTAAAAAGAATCAGAAAAACAATTGTCGGATTGTTGTGCAGGGATCCGCAATACAATATAGATGAGTTTTCTCAATCGTTATCTAAAACAATAGTAAAAATTGCAAACAATTGTGAATTTTATGTACTAGGCAATATTAACATAAACCTATTTAATGCAGCTAATGATAACAGGGTATAGCAATATATAGACACTCTATGCAGCCTTGGCTGCTGTAAACCAGCCAGAGTGGTAACGGAGCAGAGTCAGGTGTGAATAATATCTATACAAATAATTTATCTAATGGAATGAAGCCGTACAGTACAGTGTATTGCATGATACTAGTGGTCAATTTCCGATTTATTTAGCTGTAAGTAAAACCGTAATAAAAAGAGATGTTAACCGAAGAATCTTTAGAGATACGCGCAGTGTTGATATCATTGCTTTTCTCGAAGATCTGCACGAAGCTCTAGATCAGCTATGTCCACCCGCGGCCCAGTCGAGGGTTTTATGCGGCCCAGTTTAAGTTTTGGCTGTAGTAAAAGTATCCCACAAATGACGACTTATCCTTGTTTTGATAATCTTGAATTTGACATTTTTGATGCAGGTGGTCCTCAGTACCACTTTATTACGTCTGTTACCATTGCAGTTTAAGATTCGAACATTTTCAGTGCATTACCTTAAGCGAAATTTAGTTTGCTAAGATCAAAGTAAGCCATTCAATGTGCGGCCCTCAATAATATGTCATTCAATGTGCGGCCCTGGTCAAGATAGTGGCATAATTTTTGGCTCAGTAAGCCATTTGGGCTGGACATAGCTGCTCTAGATCCTATACCGATGCAGAACAGAATTTTAAGGAAAAATCTTATTTCAATGTTAGGTCTTCACAAAGTTTTGCGGACACACACATGCATGTATAAAATACACAAGGGGGGAGTACAAAGTGAGACAAAAGTTATAAATAACAAAAAGGATCATTTTTTCTGTAAAGGATGGAGACTACTTGTTTCGCATTTATGAAAGATCAAAACTACCTATCAGCAGATTTTTAAGTATGCGAAAACATCTCATTATCTAAGCGCAAATACGACGACGACCAGTTTGCTAAAACCAGCAGAAAATCAAAAGAAATTTGGACGTCTAAAAAATTGATTATGAATCAAATCATAATTTTGTCACTTCGACACAGGCTGATTTCACAGCTGTAGACCCATCTAAAACCATTATTGCAAGCATAGAGCAATATTTTGTTCCACTCCAAGCGAAATTCCCCAATTACCCCTGAGGTAATATTCTCACTTATTGATGGATTAGTCTCAAGAACATCTTGTGCACATAATGATGTCTCGGTGCAAGCTTGGAAATTGTCAAAATGCTTGCTGACACCTCTTCTCTCAGATGTTATGGAGACGAATGCATGTGTGTTGTCTTTCCGGACAGTTGTATTGTGTAACGTCTTCACTCCACACGCAAGGCACTAGACTTTAAACATGCATCGCAATAACAAGGAATACACAAATACATGAAAGAAGACGAGGATATATACATGGCGGTAGTAGAGAGTATACGCTTGATGGCGCTAATACACTCACTTTAATGAAACACAAGCTTTTAAGACACACGCATGAATGACGCCATCGTGATTAATATAATGTAGTACTGCGATGACTTCGAAGCACATCGATTTATGAAAATGCATCAGGGAGTGGGAGGCTGCGAAGGACCAAGGGTCTTTTAGGCTGCAGACAAACTTAAAATTTCTAAAGTAATGCCAATCTTTAAGGGAATTTCGGGAGATAGCGAAAATATTCTCCAAAACCTCGATGAAAAACTTATATCTTGTACGGTTTGCTTAGACCTTAGAAAAATCTTCGACTCAGTTAATCACTCCATATTGCTGACAAAACTGGAGCACTGCGGAGTAAGAGGAAATACTTCAAACTACTACAATCATATCTTTCCAACAGAAGACAATACACGTTCAGGTGGAAAATACTGTATAAAAACAATTATTTCCGGGGAACCCCATAGTTCGATTTTAAGCCCATTTTTCTTTTTCTGATTTATGAATGACTTACCCAATTCCAATGTCATGAAAACCATACTGTTTTTGCTGATGATACGGTGTAGATACGAAGTGGCAATAATTTGGAAAAAGTAATGTGGCAAATATCACTGATTGGTTTACACTAAATGTCATTGATTGGCTAACTGCAAACCACTTCACATTTAGGTATTTCTGAAACGAAACATATGTTAAATACCAATAAACCTGTTAACACAGATTCTGGAAAAAAATCTTTCCGACGCGCGTGGGTATTTTGGTGCAACTGTTGACAAGAAACTTGCATGGAAAGAGAATTGTAAATGGTTGTGCTGTAGTATATCCAAAATATGTTGGCGAAATCTTCAAAGTTCAGCATTATGTGAGTAACCAACCACTTCGCATATTGTATATCAAAGCATAATGAATTCACGAATGAGATGTGGAATTATTGCCTGGGAAAGAGCGGCTTCATGCCATCTTCAGACAATATTGTTTGTTTTAAATTGTGCGATGAGGTGTTTGAACCCATCTAGATTTGCGACTCGTAAAAGATATTTACAGTCTTGAAGTGGAAAAGTTCATGTATAAATACAATAAACCTCAGCTACCGGAAACGTTTAACGATTACTTCAAGCTCATCACAGACGTTCATCCATATAATAACAGGCAAACTTAACCGCGGGCACTTGCATTACCGAAAGCATGTTCAAACTCAGGTACAAAAATGTTGAAGTACAGTGCAATAGAAATCTGGTCAAAAACTCCTTCAGGAATAAAAAATAAACCGTGTTTGGAACTTTTTATAGCACAAAATAAAAAAATGTGTTACTCGGATGCTAGAAACATTGTTGGTATTCTTCCTATTTTGTTTGTAAGCGTTTACCAAGTGCAACTTAATTATATAATGCTGTTACTACGTGAGCAGTTCCAAGAGGTGTTGCTGTCATCTCTTACTTAATTTACTTTTGTTGCGTTCACTACAAATCGATCGTATTTTCTGCATTAAACTCTCTCATAATGTAGCGGAATGCTTTCAGTCTCCAATCGCATTGCAATCATTGCTAATCGTGTATGTACCGAGCAGTAAACGAATTTCCGTTCCCATGCATGCGTCATCACATCGACTGAAAATCCATTTCCCGAACGAACGACTGCTCGCCTCGTTCTCAATGTACTTAAATTTTGTGACACACATTGCAGCGCTGCATTGGTTCATGACTGGCGTGACGCATTTCTATCTTTAGTTTATACGAGTATTTACAATATACGCGAAACTGCAAAAATTGTATGCGTCAAAGTTAAACTAAAGACTTAAAATTACCTGCATCGCATTTTGCTTCCATTAATCGTTTAAACGCATTGGGGATTTAACACGTAATTATATTCAGAACAAGAGATCTTACTCGTATTAACCAACCCTTCCCATCGCACTATAAGTAGCTTCGCCCTGGGGAGGTCTGCAACCTAAATGACATCTGGTCCTTCGCAGCCTCCCCCTCCCCAATACTTTTTACGAATTGGTCTGTTCGGAACTTATCACAGCACTTATACAGTGGGTGCTAAACATCACAGCAACCGTGTTGGCGCCATCTACATGTGTACTCTTTACTTGCGCCATATATCTGTGCTTGTGTTCCCTCAATTAACCGTGTTAACACCGTCTATATGCGTAAGCTATTATATATGCTCGTGTTCTTTCATGCATCCGTGTGTTCCTAATTAGTGTCACGTGTGCTTAAACTCCTCTCCGTTGCAGGAAGGTATGAAGATTTTAAGCAATAAACAAATTAAAACAATTACACTTGTTTGTAAGACCTACTGGGGGTAGCACTGCATCTTCTGCAAAACTGCATACTGATAAAACTTAGTTCGTGGTTTTGCTTTTCCGTGCCACACTGACAGAATGTCCTCCCAATAAAGTGACCGCTTGTGCAGTTTCATGTGAGTCTGAATGTTATCGAGGATTGGGTGCACGTCAAAATTTGTGATTATCAACGTAACGAATCACGATCACGTCCAGTGGAAGGACCGTTCTAGTTCTTTTCATCGCTGAACCTTTGCCTTGATCCAATCGATTGTTTATACCAGACTAATACCATACACTTCGCCAGCATAAACGCGCTAAGGTTCTTTTAAGCGAGATCGCGGGATCTGTTCATCCTGAAAAATGCAACTACACCGATTCCTGATTCCATCTTTGACCAAGGCTTTTCATGCGAAGTGGTTGTGAATTTTCCGTTGACGGACTTATTCGTTATTTTTCGCTATCAAAGCGATTAATTAAATATTGCCGGTAGCACCAACCAAGGTGCTGGAATACAGCTGCCCTTTGGGCAGCCGAGGAGCAAGGGGACGACATGGGATACAGCGGATCAGAAGTTTCGCGTAAGTTGTCGGTAGAAACAGTTCCACATATTTCGCAAGCCTAGGGCGCGGACACCTCGCCCGTACGCCTATATGCTCGCAAATAGTATGCGTAAACATCAAGAAATCTCAGGTGGATTCGGGCTGATGTCAACCAAATCTATGAATTTGTGTAATGAGTCATGTAACTCTTGGGCAGAAAATGTATTGCCTGGATATAAAAGGCAGCCTGTTTGTTTATAATTGAAAGCTGTTTTTATTGCTGTTAGCGATGTTTAAACTACTGCAGGGTGGAGCTGGAAGATTCCCCTAAAGACTTCAACCTTTTCTTGCTGACGGTTAAACTGTGTCACGTCCGCACCAAGGAGACGTTGACCTTTTCGTTCCATCGAAGGTTCCGAACGAGCACAGGATCGATCGTGAAAGAGCTTCCTGCGCTGAAAAGCAACAAGCCGTACAAACAAAGTGAGGATCATCTCGTACTGCGCTACCCCAGTGTGCCTTCCAAACGATCGCTTTACTCGAACCAGCGATTCTAGACTTGCATTTAGACGGCTGCAAAAACTCACTTTTTATCAGATTTGTTGAAGCTCCCACCAGATTCAAGAACTCTTGAAAACAGCGCTTCATGCATGCGACGTAGATTATTGCCGCCAAATATACTTGCTGTAACTATCTAGTTAACCGGCTTTCAACCTCATCGGAAAGAGGGGGCAGGTTTTTTTAACTTCATGTAGCTATGTTAGTTGTAAGAAAATCTTGCATTGTGGTTATCATCCCATATTTCTGGACGACTGCCCAATGCTCAACTGAGCTGCGGTCAAATAGTGCAAAGATTCTACTCATTTCCAACTTCTCGAACCGAGGATACGATTTCAGTGTGCGGAGCTGAAATCAACATGCAAATAAAAAAAACAAAGATTTCACGTGTTCAGTTAAAACAAAGATTTCGGGAGATGTTTTTATTGCCGAACGAACGAACTTACATTGAGCGCAAACACTTGGTAACATCTAAAGAAAACTACCGTGTCCTGCTCATGTACACAAATTGAGCTGAAATGACGACTGAGGTAAAATTGCCACACTGTCACTGCCTGTATTTTGGTTGTAGCTGAGTAAATTAAAGGGTGTAAGGTGCTGCCCGCTCATTTATATTTATTGCCGACTGTTACCATTTTAAGATATTTAGACAACCCTATGTTTAACACATTTTGTGTACAACTGGTTTTTCTTGATGTGACGTGGTTGTTGTTTTAATCATCCTCAGTGGTAAATTATGTGGTGGACGTCGAGATGTCTCCGAGTAGCGAGGATTCTGGGTCTCAAGGCACACTGTGCTTGAAACTAACCGGTGACGCCGGCGACACAGGATACCGAACTTTGTTCAGGAGGTACAGTTTTCAGAATGCCCACGACATTAGCTTTGGCAAATGCTGTGCTCACTCGTAACAGACCAGCATGTAAACTTTTGCACAGAATGGACGGCTTCAAAGCTACAAAAATCGAGCAAGGGTACTCGTTTCAGCTGGAAGCTGTCGACCTTGGTCCGCTTACGACGGCAACGATTGCTTACGTGACGAAAGATTGCAACAAAGCAGGTAACGCGGCAATAAATCTTGCTTTGTAATATATTCATACAAAAGACGGAGCTTCACATTGCTTTCATCGTAGCAGCGATCGACTTCATTTGAAGTTTGAAAGGTATTGCTGAAGTTATCGTTGCGTCTCAAAATTGAAATGAAAAAAACGAAATATAAAACTAGCGAGGCAGGCGTAGAAAACTAGCCAAAAATATTTTTAGCCAAACTTCAACATTTTATATCGTCATTAAAGTGAATCGATTTCGTTGGAAATTTTATCTGGACGACCGTCCACGTAAAACATTAGAAACAATCATTTTTGGAATATGGTGAAGTTGAGTTTTATAAAAAGTTGCTTCTAACTCTTCAAAAATATGCGGTAAGTGTTGTCAGTGTTCTTACAATTGAACAGCCTCGTCTTTTCAAAGTTAAAAAATGAGTTTGATGAATTGCTGTATACCGGTCCGGTGAACTGATGTCCAAATTTTAACGCTTGTCAATGCATGTGAATGATTTCAAGATGAAAACGCCGGCTGGACGATCGACGAACTTCATGTCCGAGTGGCGGAGACGCCGAACAGCTTCGCTGGCGAATATCCCAAGGCGGAACAAGTTTACAATGCCACTGTCAAACACACCTTTCAAGATTCGTCGTCCATTTCTTATGTCGAAAAGGAATACGTCTTGACGCGACACGAAAGCGTCCCGGAACGAAATCAGACCTTTCGTCTCCCATCAGCTAAACGTGCTCGCAAACCTGTGCGATCTCCTGTCAAGCCGTCGACTGGTCAGTGGACCCTGTCCATTACCACATTGCGCCATGAAGACGTAAGGGCCATGCGACTTGCAGCTGTTCGTCTCCTGTGGTGTGACAAGTTGCATTGCTGGTCAATATTTAGTGTGGAGAATTAGTGGGTTGCTGGTGATTGTGCATGTGTTTACGTATTTGGAAAATAGCAGTCATTACAGACGCAGCCATAAATTTCGAAAGGGATCTTATTTGTTTCCACAAACAGCAAAACATCATTTCGATTGAAGTTAAATTTTTTTGCGACAAAAATGCAAAATGCAGTTAAACGTTAGTTGTCCTGGTGAAGGGAAAAAATGTGGTTTTGGGGCTACTCTTCTCAGACCTTTTCCATGCTTCACTTCAGCATTGCTTGGAATTTTAAACAACTTGTAGATTTTTGTGACAAGAATTGCAACCAGCAAGGCCAGAATTCATTTGAAAGGCATGATAACCATCATCATCTAATCCCCTATCCTATGGCACTTCCACTACCAAGATTTAAGTGCCTTTCTACTTTGCAGACGTCCATTTTCAATCGCATTTCGGCGACAATCTTCGGAACGCGCGGTTGCTCTGATGCAATCGACGTGTCACGTGACGTCACTATTCATGGAGACGCAGTTGTTCTTAGAGGAGATGAACTCGAAACGCGAGCGCGAACCATAACCTTGGGTAGTCACATCGGCCAAATCTATCTTGTGAAACTATGTTTCAATCAAGAAAGCGACATCCGAATATACAAAGTTTGTGCATCTTTGTCACTACTGTGTGTTGCAGTGCTTTTCGTTTTCTGTGACAAAAGCAGCACGAAAATTCTCATTTTAAGCGGTACATTTTTCATTGCTGTTAGTTGTCTCTAGAATGCTGTGGACCATTCTGGTAGTTTGCTCAGAAGATTGTATTTGCTTTGACCATAAAAGTTTTTGGCTTTCTTCAAACTTTTTGTTTGATATATTCGATAAATGCATTATGCTACAGTATTTGTATATTTGATTAAAAATTGTTATACAGTTTTCCATTAAATTAACTTTTGATCAAATATAAAATTCAACCTCACGCAATGATCAAGCACTTTATCAAATTGGTGTGAGCTTCTATCCTTTCGATTATGATGTGCTCAGCTGCTACTAAATTGGTTGCGGTATTCGTGCAGTAAGTCTTGTTGTTTGCGCAAGTAGAGCAGCACAAAGAACTGTCTTCGTTTCTGGAAAGTTGCCACGCATGTGTAACATCAAGAAACAAATCACCCCGAAACATTCATTAGCAGTGCGTTTCATGGAAGGGTATGACGCATTTAGAAATCACGTCGAATAATGAAAAAAGACATGGGTTTTCTTGCAAGAAAAACTGAAGAACGCTGACATTGTTTGTTCCTACATTATCTCACCCCTACTTTATGTCGCAATGCGGTGAAATTTCTCAGTTCTGTGAATAGCTATTGTTACACAATCTACGAGCTTAAAGCAATATGTGTCAATTGCACGCTGCAGTTATGCTGCAACGTGCCTCAGACATTAGCGGTAAGAACTGGAGAAACTGGAAGACCTTGCTACTGAAACGTTTTGAAAATAAACAAATAATGTAAACTTCGCTTGAGGTATGTAGCGAGTGTTTTCAGTACTGTGCAACCCACAGGTCAAGTTAAAAGATGCGGTCAACGACATGGAGTACCTGGCTCACGTATCCGCTGAGCAACGACTCAAGTCAAAACCGGAAGAAAACGGGAACCTCGTTTTTAACCTTCCCCTCGTTCGTCCGGACGAAACACCGTTGAAGCACCACAAATATAAGGTTATCTTCAAAACCCCTTTCGTACATCTTTTTGCATTTTAAACAGCTATTGGATTATTGTTCAACCCACATATGCATTCCTGCCGAAAAAAATCCTTGTATGACGGTGCCGTCCTACTTATATTTTTCAAGGTGCAAACAAAAACCGGTGACATGCTGGCCGCTGACACTGACAGCAACGTCCAGCTGAACATTATGTGCAGCGAAGGTGAGACAGGTTACAGATCCCTTTCCTCGCTCGCACAGACCCCTGAAGATTTGTTTCGTGTGGTAAGAAGCTATTCTGAGGTCCTTTCAAAGTTTGGTGACGTTGGATTTGCTTTAGCGAGTCGTTCAACCGTTGTTGCACGCAGGGAAAAACAGACGACTTTTATGTCGAGACAGTCGACGTGGGAGAACCGAGAAAGCTGTTTGTCACGGTAGACGGCCATGGGCGTGGCAGCGGGTGGTTCCTCGACTACGTTTTGGTTCAAGATTTCCGTGACGAAGTCAAACGCGATTTTATGTTTTCGTTCCAAAGGCAAGCAATCAACAAATCTTTTCTTTCTAAACATTACTGCAATGATTTTCTTTGTAAAATCGGTAGTTTCGAGGCTTCTTGGTCATATCACATTCCTAAAGAGAGCGCATGCCCATGTCGCAAAGAAATCTTTTGCTCCGTTTGCCGCTGTGTTAAGAACCGTAAAAAGGCATGTTATATTAACGTTTTGCTCCGTATTCCTACATCAGTTTAAACCTTTCGCAGCCTGGTTTATCGTTTACCTTTATATATTGCAATGCCCGATATATGTGATGCGTGCGTCGAGGCAAAAGCAAGTGCAGAGATTGGTGAACAGTTTCCACGCTATTTCGACCTTTGCAAAGAAATTTCGCTTGCCTGAATGATCTGCTTGACTACACCTAAGCCACAGTCTAAAGGGCTTATTCTGGTGTAGAAGCGCAACCAAGAAACGAAATGCGACAACCACCTCAGCACTTTATAAAAGACTCAAACGCGTGGAACTGAAAGGCGTATGACGTGTTTGTTTGTTTATCACCCTCTCTGAGTACAATAAAATGTTAAATGTTTCATTAACTTTCTAGTAACTGTCATAGCTAATGAGATTATATGCCCGGTACGTCATAGGTGGCTTGATGACGGTATTGATGATAAGCTCACCGAACGTGAAGCATACGTCGTTGCTGCACGCGAATACCTGCCCAATGTTGATTGCACAAAATCTCAAAGGCTTTGGAGTTGTCAGCTTTACGCGAAGCCTGCTATTGTGAAGCAGGTAAGAATTGGGAAACGTTTGGATCCGAAAATTTAAAATCTTGTAATTGTCAACATTCGAAAAATAAAAAGGCGTTACGTTAATGTTAAAAAAAAATAAATAATTTTGCATTAAATGAAACAGTAGGTAGCAATTTGTTGTCGTTTGTTTTTTTGAGAGGCTTGTGCTACCTTAACATCGCAACAACAGCATCATCTTGCATCTGCTACCTACTTGATATTGCGACCTACAGTACGGGAGTGCTTATTTGTACTCACGGTCTTTCAATGAAGCTGACCTTCCGATTTCAAAAGTAACTTTTTTTCGCAGTCGCCGTTCGAAGCGCGTTTCACTTTCTGTTTTGCTGATGATCGTCAGCTGCACAAGGAAGTTGTTCGCCAAATAACTGACGATGAAGACGAATTCGAGGTGGATCTTGACATGTTACCCGAACGAAAAGATGAACACAACTTCTTTAAACTTCGCTGCCAAATCGAATCTTCCAATGACGTCTTAAAAAACAACTGGCCCTTGCAGGAGGTGAGTTTCGGGATTTACGAAACTATATTCTGTTCATGCTTGGGATAGCCTGGGTGGATGTACGGATGATGTTCTGTCACACTTATAGTCCATTGTTTGAACTGCTAGATAAAATTTCGTATGTTTTTGCATCTTGAGAGCATGAGCTCAAGCTGCTATTACCCACGCTTGACAAAATCCAAGCGTTGCTCACGTCCTATGCGGTGCGACTTGGCAAAAGCAGGCGTCGGTTGACACGACTGAAAACGAGTTTATTCTTAGATTGCATTTATCAACGATCCTTCTGCTGTAGCTTGCGCGGTGCGTTCCAGGTTGTTATGGTCAACAAAGCGTCAAGCGAGAAACTTCGATTTGTGTACGACGGCATTCCTTCGTGGGAAGGCAGCTTGCGAAGTCACGTGAGGGAGCTTCCGGTTTGGCGCGCCACCAGCAGCGTCCCTCCTCCAGGTACGGACGGGGATTATTGCATGTGACGCTGTTTGCACTAATCTACTGTGTTGCCTGTGCGCTGCAGAAAAAAGGCTGTGACGACTGCTGCAGCTTGGCGCGCAAATCCTGTGAAGACATAGCTTAATCCAGTTTTCATCAATTACTGTTTACCTGTGCGTGCCATTCGTTACGCAGTCAGTCACAGGACTCGCAGCGAATAGCTAAAGATTTTAAAAGTTGATGGACACGCCTAAACGGATTTTTTCCGTGTATAAGACGATTAGGGCGTGAATCGTGACATGCATTTGCTTGCAAATTCCTTTTGCGCATTTTTTTACTGCGGCCACTGTGTGCGAAGAATCAATCGAAGCATTTTGTTGCTGTGTTGCCAGTGATCGAATACTGCGTTGTCCTCCACACGGGATCAGAGTCAGACCCTTCATTCGCACCTTCGTTGCTTACCTTGGAGCTCAAGAGTGACTCCAGTACGACGGGGTGGCGGAAAATTGTTACATCACAAGTGAGTATGTTCACTTTGTCGCCGCGAGTTTAAAACTACACGCCTGTTTTCGAATAGCCGTCTGAGGTATGCCGCAAATCACTTCTTACCAAATCCTCGACAGGCAAGATCTGCGCATCATGACATGCATTGAAAAGGTAAATTCACCGTTATCTTTAATTAGTCTCCACAAAGGTGACGTAATCGAATCAAACAACTTATTGTTTTGATAGGAAGTCGATTTCACGTAAATATATGCATCCTCAGCCCTTATTCAAAAAGAATTTCTTTTCACCGTTCCCTGTGGCCGTAATCTAGATGAGGCCAAAGACACGTTTCTTTCTTCAGATTTGGGAGAGGTAGACAACGCGCCGACGGTTTAGATAACTAGCGTTTTTAGCAAACGGAAACAACCTACTGCCTGTTTAGAACTCTTAATATAAAAAGTAGTTCTAATTTTTTAAATCATGACTATCATCTAACACAAGTTTGTTCAACTTGGGGATGAATGCACCCCAAATGAACCCTGGTCGTTCACAGCTTCCCACATACATCACACGAATCGTCTTACTTGGACCTTATTACAGCACACTCCGGGGCAAAGTATCAAAGTTGCCGTGTTAGCGCCATCTACGCTTGTGTTCCTTGTTCTCACCATGTGTGCGGAAGTTATAACTTCGTTGTGTGTGGCGTGAAGACAATGAACATTATNGTAGTAGAGCTAAAATGCAACTTGCAGTAAATCATTACGCTAAAAACACTTTCATTACTACACAACGGCTGAAATCGACCAAAAGCATTAGCAAATTCAAAGCAACGTCAAACAATTAATTGAAAGGTCGTTGATTAAACTTTTCGCTGCGTTATCTTTAATTAGTCTCCACAAAGGTGACGACCCTTGCCATGTGTTCGTGCATGTTAACACTGCTTTTCATTTAACCAAAGTTTAGGGCATCTCGACTGGATAACTTTAGGGTTATTTCGGGGTAATGGTTGTATGTTCTAGCAGTGTTTACTACCGCATTGCTGTGCTATATCCTAACCAATAAACTACTCTACGTTGTTTGTAACAAACCTCGAGGATGCAGCACTCCTTACGAAGACCTGTACCGAAGTGTAAAAAGGGGAAGTCAACTTTAGTTTCATAACACTCGCTACACTTTCAGCATGTTCAAACACAGATTGACTTTGACTTTCATTATAGCTGGTATGCTTCAACTTTTTTATACATCTTTGCCTCTGTGGAGGGCTGCAGGGACAGCGGCCCTAGGAGGACTCGAAATACCTCACGGTCAACAGCAATCTCAGATAGTTCTGTTGGCTTCACACCAAGACCGGAGCAAGGCAGGTTTGAGATGTAGTCACTCCATCTAATCCTTGGACGACTTCTGGGCCGCTTTCCGTGGGTGTAACCAGCAGGACTTGCCTCGCCAATCCTGGGCCATTCTGGCCACATGGTCGAACAATGATAACTGGAATCTCTCGAGGTGAGGATCGGAACAAAGACCAATGTGAAGCTGACAGCTTTGCAGTGTTTGAAAGCTCTTCCGTTTGTGACCACACAGCGATTAAGCTCACGAAGAACTGTGTTTGCTCTACCAATCCGTGTGTCAATCTGCTTCCGTCTTCCGTCACTCATAAATACCACCCAAAGGAATTTGTACTTCTCGACCTGCTGCAGTGTATTGTCGTTTACTTGTAACGTACACTGCCTTGGGTTTCTGGAGAGACATAAGACCTCGGCCATTTCAGTGTTAACTTTTATTCCCGCTTGATCGCACGCAGCTGAAAACCGATCAACTGCATGGTGAAGACCCTTTTCAGAATATGCTAGCAGTACCAAGTCGTCCGCAAAAACCACACGGTTGATCCTGCAGCTTCCAGCAGTGACACCCTCGTCGTCTCGACTGTGACTGTCTATCCAACTGATATAGACTATGAAAAGAAGTGGTGAAAGCACACACCCTTGTCGGAATCCAATAACCACGGTGTACGTTTGTGGTTTAACTCCGCCGACACCGACACAAACTCCTGAGCAGTAATGCAATGACTTCACGGCCAGTAACAGGCGGCCGTCAACACCGTATTCTCACAACACTCCAAAGGTTTTCAAGAGGAGCAGATCGCATGCTTTCTCGATGTCGACAAAGCATGTGTGGACGACTGTAAAGATTTGAGGATTTCCGGTCGGATTTCATCGCAAGTTTTTGACAGCTAGGAAGACTTCAGCTTACAGTGATTGTGTTTTCTTCCACCCCAAATATAACTCCCGCATGTCCGATGGTGCAATAACGACTAGGTTTAGAAAATATTAAAAATGCTCTTTCCATTGATCAAGGATGTCCTCCTCATTGCTGGCTGAGACACCCTGTTGGTCTTTGATGGATCTAGCAGATGAGATCTTTTGCCGCGGAGACGCCGGTTGGTTTGTCAGAAGACTTTGTTGACTTGCCAATAATTGGAATCCAGTTCATACCCGAAATTATCCCAAGAGTGCATTTTGGTCTTTTTCACCTTGAGGGCTGCGGATTTTCGCACCGCAGCGTACCGCAAATGCAAAGAATATTCGGCTTTGTTATGAAGCCATGCCTTGTAGTCTACTTCCTTTGCTTGAATAGCCTGTTTCACTTCTTAGTTCCACCAAGGGGTTACTTTATTGCTATTATTCGCCACACCGAGTCGTTTCCGTTCACATACCCAAGCTGAAGATGAAGCTGCAGCTGATTTGAACAGCTGCNACTCCACCTGTGCGTCCGCTGTGCATTCCGGGATTTCTCCGGACAAGNACNATACNCTGCCTGTCTGCAAAGGTCTTNCTTGCATCTTTATCCGCCAGGGCCTCGCTGCCTTAACTTCAGGGCACTGATCCACTGCCATTTTTCTTTTTTTTTTGTTTAGTGCAGTANACGCAAGTGATGAAACACGACAAGAAATTTCGTTTTCTGAACGCAGCCGAACACATAACGGNAANAACAAGCCATTGCTTTGGTGTTTTGAACATCGGCGGTGTCGTNGCACACTTGGAAAGCGCACACGTCCATTTTGGCCATGAAAGGACTTGAGTTTTGTCAAAGTGAGACGCTTTACCTTGAACGGATCGAGATTTCATTTGAAGCATTAGCATTCATGAGAGATGTTTTTGGAAACAGCAAGGCATAAAGTGCCTGCCTGTAATAGATTGAAACTTTGTAATAAAAACCAGCCAAAAACACGCAGTAAACCTTGAAAACGGTCCGGAGATATTTTTGGAATGAAAAGCAGGCAATTAAATCTGTTACGAACAATTATATCTGTCTTATTATAAACCCACTTGACTTTTTCAAACAAGAATCATCAGGTCTGTAATTTATTTACGAAATGAAATGCATTGCCTGCTATTCAGTTCATTGCACAACAAAATTTTATAAACTGTTAAATTAGGGCCCTCTTCATCGATGATTTTTTGACATCCACTATGTGCTTGTATCTCCATGCACAGTTACTTTGTGGCAGGCTTAGTTGGTTTAACAGCCGAAATAGAAAAACATTTCAACCCCTGCTGAGCTCCAAGAAAACAAACTTTTTCCAATCATGCAGCTTTTATGTTGACAATAATTGAAATAACTTGAAGTTTTACACCAAAATGTTGGAAGTCGGGTGTGCTTTGAAAATGTGCGCTGCTGTTATTTTTTCCTTGTTAGACTAACAAATTTTATGAATTTGGTTGGAATCGTGTCAAACAGGGAATATCTTGTATTCCATTGACGTCATGAGCGACGCTGAAAATCTGACCACCGAACATTTCCTTTTTCCTTCTATCTCTGAGTATGTTAGCTGTAAGTAATGACACCGGTAGTTTAATTTTATTTTGGCAGAACTCTGAAGGAAAGTTTCAGCCAGGCAGAATTGATATGTTCACCATTGAAGCGGTCGACCTGGGTGACCCCATCGAAAGCGTCAGCATCAATGTCGCTGCTGCGTCGCAACACACATGGCATTTAGATCGCGTGACAGTCAAACGCGGATACTACGCCGAACGGGAGCAAGTGTTCTTGTGCGCGAGGTGTGTTTTGATCTCACCGCGTTGTCGCGCATATAGCACGAGAGCACCTTACCGCAAATGCGTTGTGTTGGATTTCTGGCGAAAAACGTCATCTGCTGGTTGACCTTGCTGGGCTTGAAATATTTATGAGGGCTGCTAAGCGGATAAATCACTCTCAGCGAACTGCATGTAGTACAAGTCAGTTACAGCAACTGCACTTCTAACAATAATACATACGTTTTTCTTACTGCAACGTTATCACATGCGACTCGTGATGTTCCTGCATTATTCGCAGTCTTCCAAACCTACGATTTTTTGGTTTTCCTTGAAGTTGCCCTGTATTGCTTCATTCAGGTCGACCGAATAAAAATGTGCACACAATTCTTTGCAATTGCAGAGAAGTTAAGGAAAACGAAGTGGTGGACTTGACGCAATTCGAAACAGCGCTGAGCTATCCCCAGCATTCACGTAACGCCTCGCGCTCCAGCATTGCAAACTCTCAAGAAGTCACCCTCAGTTTGGACTTCTGGTGGTCAGGATTACCTTTAAAATTGGAGCAGGTCGCAGCAGTCTACCTACAACTGTTTGGTACGAAGGGTTCCACTGAAATGTTACCAGTCGACCTCAAGCAAGCAAAATCAATCGTGGACACTGGTCACAAAAGCAGCTTGCAGGTACAGTATATGCAAACTTGATGTAAAGGATTTGGAAGAAAAGGCGCAGGACAACATCGCGAGAAAACATCGGCTGTTGTAAACAGCCAACTACATCTTAATCCAGGCGACACGTTGAGATTTCAGATTCAGCAGATCTCATCCTTCGAATTACCGTGCGATTCTGAACTTTTTGGAAAACGAGATTGTAAAATGCAAGCGACTAACTTTAATGATTAAGTCTTGTGTAGAAAATATGTCGTTTTGGAGACTTTCTCGGAGACTTGCAATACACTTGCAATCAAGTTCACAAAAGTGCATTAAATATTTGTCAAATTTAGTGAACTTGATTAATTTCTAACCACCTTTGCAGCCTGCTTTGTCGGAAACTCTGGAAAATTTTATAAATTCCTCTGATAGATAGGCCTACTAAAATCCCGTAGGCAGCCCGCAATGTTATAATTAATCCACTACGCGTAGCTTATCTACTGATCAAAGCTCCAATTCTGTATAAAGTGTACTACGCCTGAAAAATGTTTCACGGTTTCAAGTCGTGAGCAGCTTCAACCTGTCGTTATTCTCGCAGGTGCCGGTCACACCATCCAAGTTTGGCGAGCTGGTGAAAATTGACCTGGGAATTTTGGAGTTGGATGAGCTTGCCTATCAATCTGTGATCCTGAACAAATTCTTTCTTCGCAACCAAAAAACGGAGGATTACTACGGGTATATACTCGGGTTATTCTTGCCTGAACGCTTTGGCAGAACACATCGTAACTGAACGCGAAACTGCACGTAACACCGCAATTTGTCAAAAAACGCTTTGTGAGAAAAATTTAGTGAACGCAAGCCAATCGAATGTGTGACGTTCAAGCCGATCACGGTTCCAAAATCTAAACTCCCGCGTTGTGTGGTTAAACCCACATTTGCTGCAGATGTTCTGGCAAAAAGTGGCCTGGAACTATACATGGTGCTTTAGCTACGAGCAAGGGCGTACGCAAGGTTTTTTGGGGGTTGACCCCCCCCTCTTGATCTTGATGTTTTACAAAAACTTTATTACGTTCGCAAAGGAGATTAATTGTTTTCGCATACTTTTTGCTTGTTAATTAGCCGACTTAATACAAATACTGTACCACGGAATAAATTTGCGAGCAAATTTCAAGGAACATTGTAAATAGGCCAAAAAGTAATGATTAGGTTTTGGTGGGAATCTTGGTTATCGTCTGCGTCGAGAAACCATCTCACCACTTTTTGCAAAACTTTCGTCCACTACGCATGTTAAAGATTGTGTTCCGCCATAGTCCACTTTATCCGAAACAATTGTCTTTATTTTGTCTGCTATGGCTAATCAGCGCAAGCGCTGACCGCATTGACTACATTACCAATTTCTGTACCATGATAGAACTGTTGCACGAGCCCAAAAATAGCAGTTGTTAAACATAGAAGCATTCAGGCAGGCCCGTAACCAGCTTGGGACACCAGGGGTGGCGAAGAGTTTTCTGAAAGGGGCCCAAATTTTTTAAACTATGTCCAATACAGAAAACATATTTCCATCGTATGCTCAACACATTTTTCCTGAGGGGGCGAACAATTTTGTAGGGGTGGCTTCGCCCCCTTGGTTACGGGCCTGCATTCAGGCATTTGATAATGTCTCAACAGGGAAAAAGGAAAACTAAAAGTTTGTTGGACTTCTATACTTGAAAGCTTACTTGCGTACTTCATGCGCATTCTCACTTCTTGTGTAGTTTAGCAAGATTCTATCTTGCAAACCGGGGTGTGGGCCAGCCAGTCCAGCCGCACGCTTTCTATGCTCGACTGCTCGTATTCGACAAGACATCAGCGCAGCCTGATTTTGCCGTTGCAAATTGCTCTGGCGCAGTGATACTGATGAGTGTGTTTTACTCCCCTGTTTTAACACGCAGCCCGATATTTTTGCAGTTATGAACTACTATGTCATGGCATTGAGTTTATTTTCCTCCGATATCGTAACTTCGAGCGCTGATAGTTTGTATTCAGTGCAATGACACATAAAATAAGGGGAGTGCGTGTAGAAGAATATGCATATTATGTCAACAAACTTCGCCAAAATGTTGGTTTGGAAACATGAATATGATGTCAAATTGTGACGTCGCAAAGAGCGCACACCAAATCTGAATGACCACCATATTGCCACTGAATGAAACCCCCCCATGAAAATTTTCTGCGTACGCCGCTGGCTACGAGTTAGTAGTGAGTAAAATTTCCACAACTTCTTTACGAGTACCAAAAATGCTTGCTATGCCTGGTAGTTAAAATCAGCTACTCCGATTTTATATTTTTCATGCTGAGGAAGGCGAAGTCAGAGGCAGTAAAAGCTCTGGAAACCATAATATAAGTCTGCTTGAACTGACCTAACCTTCATCCCTTTCTCCAATTTCAAGTATACTGGCTATTTGTCCACTCTAGACCGTCGAAAAGTTTTACCCTAGGCCAGTGGTTCCCAAACTTGTTCGAACCGTTACCCAAATCAAGGTATCGATTATGCCTTATTACCCTCAATAAAAATTTCTCGCATTTCAGGTCGAAAATTTTTTTGCAGTGATCGCTCATAATACAGAACAACAATGTGGTTTTGGTTTTGCGCTACCCCCCGAAGAATCGCATATTACCCCCAGTTTGGAAACCACTGCCCTAGGCTATGGTGCTAGGGTTTGAGCCCGGTATTCCGCCAAAGCAAAATAAGTTTCGTAGGATGGAAATGCCTGACAAGCTCATGGAAAAACTGTTGGCCTAGCACCAGCAAACATGATTGAGTGGATCCTGACAGTGATTCTATTTGAATAAGATTTCAATGACAGCATGTGTGGAGTTACGTGAAATCGATTGCCCGTGAAAAATTTACTGATTGATTCAAGTCGTCGCATTTGTGAAAAATAGTTACTTGAACACAAATATGTGTAAGCTTGAACCATCGCAAAGTCATGAGAGCAGAGCTCACTCGGCTGATTCCTCGAATGCTTGCAGTAAACCCAGAGTTTTTAGTTGTTCTGACTGAGCGCATGCAAAAGATCGGAGAAAGTTAGCGGAGACTGCGATGCAGCTTTTTGACAAAAGGCTGACTTATGTTTTCCGATATCTTAACTCATGATGACCGTAATGGGCTAACAACTGGCGTTCGGCAGGATACACTTTAGCCATAAAAATGTTTGTATAAAATTACCTGGAACGATGAAACAAAGGGAGTGATCTCTATTATGTAGCTTTTCTTTGTACTGTACTCAGTACTGTACTTCGAAGCAACATGCATCTTAAAGAATTGATTTCACCGTTGCAATTTCTCGTTTGTTAGATCGAGTCTGCCGTGTCTGCATGACTTTCAATCCGATTGAATATTCCATGGCTGAACAAGTGCATGTTAAAAGATAGTACGCCATAAAACCTGCATGAATGTGTTTGGGCAGACGGTTGAAAGTCACGCAGACATGACAGGAAGATGGTAGAATAATTAAAATCTCATTCACATTTTGTCTTTCAACAGAGTTGATGTTAACAATTTAGTGTCTTGACATTGATGTTAGCAATACAGCGTCTTGGGTGCTGCACTTAGAGCAAGTTACGTGTGTCTAGTCCCATCCGCTTAGCGACTCTGCATTACCCATCAGCACTCTTCCCTGCTGAACCACATAAAAGAGCGTGGATAAATCTTTGTGGTTCTTTGGGGGCAGATTGTGAGCAAGTATTATGTTAAGCATTGATGAAGATTACATCCATCTAGCAAATGCTCCAACCGCTCTGGATCGTACAATAACTTGCCGAAATTCACTACGAGTTTCTTGGTGATCTCAAAAAATTACAAGATCTGAAATGATGGCAGCAGTTTGAAACTTGATATACCAATACGAAACTTACAATTTATGGGATGTAACGGTCAAGAATATTCAGATGTGTTCTGATACGTACTCACTACGACCAAAGCAAATTATGACGTCTCAATGGCAGATGAGAAAAACAATGGGCTTTGCCCACTGTGCTGCACAAGAATGGAAAGGAGCGTTTTCGGAAGTCATGTTGTGTTTTTCGTGGTGTTCGTTACATGCAGCATCTGTATTGAGAATGTGCTGCCATCCAGCTCAGAAAACATATTTCCATCGTTGGCAAGCTGTGATTTCTTTGCTAACAGCTGCAGCTGGTCTGTGCTTCAGTATCCCGTAGTGACCGGTTCAACTGCGGTGGGTAGTCGTTGGGCAGCAGCTGCTCCGTGGATTCGTAATGAATCTCCAAGAGAAGTGCGAGGAAAATTGCTAGCCCTGGTGGTAATGAGAGTCACCTACCAAGTGAACGATGCCGTACAGGCGACAGGCTTCAATGAAAGGTACGTCGAAAATACAACGACGACATCGTCAAGCACCGCATCACCTGAAGCACTGTTGGAGGATTCCACTGCTGAGCTTAAAACTCAGGCCCAGACCTCGATACCGACTGCAGATTACTCTTCGGTCATCGATGAAGTCGAAACCACAGCGAACGCAATTTTGACGCAAAGCCCACCTGGCGGTCGCAGCGCGCCTACCGTAACATTGCCGACATCAGGGGTAGTAAAATTAAGACTGTCGCAGTTGCAAAGTCCCATCTTTCGGGTGCTGCATCGAGCATGCGTCAGCTTTTCCGTGCAGTCGTTCAGGTTTCTCTCCAACTCAGACCACTTACAACTCTGGGCAGAACAACCTGCTGACCACGAACGTTCCTTGCTGTGGAGCACCTATGGCTCCTCAACTGGCAGGTGGCAGAACTTCAACGTGGGGCTAAGCTCGGGAACGCACCGCTTAGTTTTTACCGGAGCGATTTACTTGGAAAGACCAAGCAATAACTTTTTCACAGCTTATCGGATCGATCGCATTCAATTGGAAAACGGCCACTGCCACACACACGACAATTCATGCGAGAGGAAAGCCCCCGTAATGACTGGTGAATCCTTTGTGGAAGCTTCGCCGTATTCGAATCAGCGGTGCTTGTGGATAAAGTCTTGTTTTGAAGAGATTCCTGTGGTCTCTATCACGTTGAATGCCACATTGTTAAGGAGAAGTCATGATTTCATTATGGATGTTACGCACGTCTCTGCCAGCGGGTTTCACGTGTGCGTAGCCCGTGCAAACCACAGCAGTTGGGAGGAAACTGACGTGGTGCTACGATGGGCAGTGTCCACCCGCTCGGAAATGGCGAACTCAAGTGATGGCAGTTCTGGTCAGGAGGTGACCCTTGTCCCAGCAACCACTCATCATCCACGTGATCAGGACGCGCGTGGACGCGCTATAACGCCAACCACTCAAGAGTGCGAGGAGTTCACTTGCGTTTCACGAGAGTGCGTCCCTGTCTCACGCGTCTGTGACGGAATTTTCGACTGCGCGAGCGAGGACGATGAAAATTGCGGCAACGTCAAAACGCTTGTGTTTTCGGTCGCAAGCGCCGCGACTGCTGTCATTACCGCCGTGCTCGTGCTGTGGTTGTTCGTCCTGCGAATCAGGATGCTGGAAGACGACCCGTACAGCGACGATTTCAACGGCGAGTACCGGCGCTACGTCGAGCTGCTGGAACAGGCGATGGAAAACACCAGAAGGGAAGAGCGAGCTGCCAAGGAAGCTGCCCGCGCCGCATTTGCCGCAAGTGTCGTGTGAAGAATGTTGCACCCACATAAAACGCGCTTACGCACATGATAAAAAAAGTTTTTCAACACTGGGAATATAAACACCACCTTAACAAATCGTGCTGCAGGCCATTTGCCAAGTGCATAAAGCTTAACAGAAAATTGGGTTTGAAAATAGATTATCGTACGTTTGTATGTATTTTGAGGTGAACTTACGTCAGGTTTCATTATCCATTTTTGAACCAACGGGTGCCCGCTCGCCACATGATCAGTTTTAAAGTGTCATGAATGCTTATGTTACATTCATTAGTGTATAGTTGCCAACCGCGCGTGATAGCGACGGCGCGCTCCAAACAGCCAAGCATTGATTCCTTTCGATTGCGCTTATGGATCCAAACATCAGCTTCGATAAGGACGGCGAGCACTTCTGTCGCTGTTCGTTCAGCTATGCTGTTATAATCCCAGTGAGCGGTCTTGTGTCTCGTAAGAGCTTGAAGCGCAGCAACGCAAAATCGATCGGTTGTTACAATACCGACAAAACCCTAAATGACCTTACATTGCTGGCTTGAATGTCAGCACTGGACCCGAACGCACAAACAGACATCCGACGGGCGAGCATTCGCTCCACCTGTTTTGAAGATCAAGCATCTGGTCACTTGCGGTTTCGAAACATTTTTGCATGCGAAATAAAGGCAGAAATACACCAAACCGAAAGATCGGCTTTGCGTAAGTTTTTTTTTCTTTTCATTAAGGCAGGTTTTGTTTTTCAGCTTTAGGCCAAAACATGGGTTCTTCAGCAAGTCTACTGTGGTAAATGGTGAACACCAAACGGGACAAAACTGGATTCAATTGGCGGCCACTTTGCCCAGACAAAACCCACTGACTGTCCCAAAGGTAAAAATGCACAACCAGTGGTTTGTTTATGTTCCTTCCAACGTGAAACAATTCAGGTCAACTCAGACGTAGGCTTACTTGAACGTATTCGTACGACGAAAGAAAACATTGTCATGTCAACCGTTACTCGTGAAACTTTGCTAAAAATTGAGATCAAATGTAGAAATAACTACAGCGCACATGATTTTTAAAATACGCCATCCGTTTTCAGATTAAGAAATTAAATGAACTGTTTATCTGCGTGAAAGGTGTGTATATCTTTTACTAGTTGATGTGATCGTCGTAGGTCTGTATATTACTTTCTATCACCACAAACGTGATTATTTTCCTAAAGGTTGTAAACGGGTCGTCTTCGAGCATCCTTCGTAAAATGAAAACATATTTTTTGAGCAAAATTTTAACTGTGGATTGTATCAAACTCTCTCCAGCTCTCAACTGTCATCGCTTGTTCTATTGTGTCTAAGGAAAATGTTACTGTGGTTCTGGTTTGAACAGAATTGGTTGCTTGAAAGTAGCTTTTGAATTGTTTTCTTATTTCTGATGTTGTCATTGCATGTCACGCAGCAAAACCTACGCGTGTCCAACGAGGTTCAGTTGTGTTCTCAAACCACATTTCGCTGTTAGTTACTTCGAATTAAATTATTTGCACGACTCATATTCGACGTCGAGTTTTGCGATGCTGTCAAAAATAATTCCTGCCGTTTCAACCAACTGCACTCAGGCCAGCGTTTCTACCTATGGATTTAAACACATGTCAACGAATGCGAAGATGCGTCACGTGGGAAGCAAATACTGTCGTGCTGATCGTGTTTTAACCATTCGATCTCATTTATATAATAAGTTTTACTCTGCTGTCAGATGGATTATTTTCTCATAACTCTGCACACAACTGAATTGGAAGATGCAGGAACAACAGCTGATGTCTACGTGACAATAGTGGGTGGCAACGGGGACACGGGAAAGAGGTGGCTTCTTAAAACCGTCGATGGGAAAGATGTCAACATGCAACCTGGATCCTTAACTACCTGTCAGATATCTGGAGTCGGCGTTGGAGAACCCAAACAAGTAGGTTCTTTCAAGTGGTGAAATAAGGTCGCCGAAAGTAATTATGTGATGCCTGAAACCTAATCGTTGGCATGGAGAGTCTGATACATTTTATGAAAGGAGTCCCACAGGCGTATGTGACGAAGAATCTTTATATTTTTGAAACAATAGCACCAAAACATAAAAGGCATCGGTGCTAAAACTCGAAAAATTGCGTCTAATATTTGCTTATTTGTTTCCTCGTGTGATTAACTCACACTCTAAAAGTCCATGTGAAAGGTACTACTCGCTTAAAGTGAATTTGAAATGTTTTTTCTACTTTGGATGAAGGGGTGCGATTACGAAAAGTTCGTAAGAACTAGAATTATGTTTCCATCCTTTCGCTGTCCAGCACAGAAGAAACGAAATTGACGTCAGTGTTAACCTTGCATCAGGCGGGTTTAAAAAAACTCGCGATCGCACTGCGTGACACGACCTAACCCCTTTGCAGGACAACGTAGGAAACTTCTTAATAGGCCTAATACGCTGCACACTCACAGTGCTAAGTGTCTTTATCATGCAGGTTATAATTGGTCATAATGGCCGAGACATATCAACTAAATGGCATCTCGACCAAGTGACGGTCACTTCGTCTGGATTTCCTGGCAGAGAGTTTGTCTTCGTTTGTCAGAAGTGAGTTCTTCGAAATACTTCGCGCGTGCGTGTTTCACGAACTGGTTAATTACGTACGTCGCTTTGGGACTGGAGATGACTTAAGGCGCCCTGGAAAATTCTCATGGGCAACCACAAAAATTTCAGGGAGAGTGAAAAACATACCCGGAATTGAACCCGCGGAAAATTTAGCCGTATTTGTAAGTTTCTGCAATCGTTGAATATTCTGCTGATGTCAGCAAAAAGATCGTTTTCATGAGAAAATTCGACGGCAAAACAGATCATATTTGACAAAAATTATGCGTCCGCTAATCGTGTTTCAAGTATCGATGGCCAACAACTTAGCCAAGCGAAAAACTGTTTCTTGTTAACCTTGTCTACTTGTGTCCATGTACGCTAACGCTTTGGATAATTCCGACAGGTTTTCTTAAAGAAGTACCAGGGTCCTCACATGGACAACTTCGTGTTATTTTTTATTTGTGCCTCAAAAGTTTGAAACTAAACCCTAACCTTTAGATGCGGTTTTACAGATGGCTCTCAGACTTGGAAGGAGACACATTTATTGAAAAAGTGATCGACTTGACGCGAGTAGTAGCCACTGACAGTTCTGACAATTAAGAAAGCAGCTGCTGACGCGTTGGAAGGAAGCAGGCTGCATGGCTGCAAAACTCTAATCCGACCTTCGATGCAACAGTGCAACATTCGTCGACGCTAATTTTGACCTTGCTCTACTGATGTACAGCTGCATTTGGGTCTTTGCATTCTACTAGCTTTTTGCGGATTGCTGCAAGGACATCATTTGCAGTCCTGATGTACACCGTGGTCGTTGGACGTTTGAAGTGCGCGAGGGATTCGTGATGGTGTTCATCGTTTTTTTCCAAACTTACGTGGCGTATACAGTCATTGCATGGGTGTCCTTCATAGAAGCATCGCGTATGCGGAGTTACTCATTTTTTAATAATTTTCTTTCTTGAGGTTGAACAAATCGCCTCCGTCAGTTCTTTCGATTTCGTTAATTATTTTTTGCGTCGGCCGGTAGACGCGATTGATGGCCAGGTTCTTTTTTGATCATTTACACAAACTTTTTTTTGTAGGAAATTAAGCTTTTGTGTTGCACGTAAAGCGGAAAGACTTCTTCGTATAATTTTCATTTTGTTTAGACTTTTTATTGTTGTCCTGCGAACACCTCATACGATCCAGATCGTCGTGCAGTTATTTGATTGCGAAAACATTCGCTTCAGCGTATATCTTGAATCAGTGCATGCTTCGTGGCAGTAGAAGTAGTTAAACGCAGCACGTTGTCTATTTTTGGCTGAGGAGCTTTGCATGTTGCATTGGATTTTTGCTAAAGGTCTAATTTTTTCAATGTACAAACACAAGCGTTGTTTCGTTCGCAATGACTCACGCATACGGGTTGAAAACGCTGGTTTCGCCGTTCAGCCGATCAATGGGCAAATGTGACCGTTCTTTGCAGATCGTTATTCAACGAGTGATGGCTGCTTTTGGAGTTTAAAACTCGCCACTCGTTTTCTGCACGGTTTCGGGTAGCTCTATGATAAAGCGACGTGATGCTGAATCACTGTGACGCGTTGGGCGCAGGCATGAACCCGCAGTGCGGACTGCGTTTTCGTTTAATATGCACTAGGATCCCGACTTGTTTGCTTACTAAACAGTACACGTGTTACGCGTTGCGAGCAGCGTGATGCTCGAGGCGAAGCTTACCTCTTATGCATATGGTCGTGCGATTTCTTTTTGTGTACCTAGCTCGCAAACCTTTTCGTGATACTTGTTTATGGAAGTAAAACACTGAACATTTCGCCGCATTGTTATTTGGTGCTTTATCTTCAGCGCTTGAATAGAACCTCATGGCTCACTGCCGATTAGGTTGCAAAAGGGTACCCACTATTTTGATCATGCGTTCCTTGACCAACTGAAGGCAAGGAATGATTTTTAAATGCTGGGCAATTTTCCCAAACAAGGTGCTAAATTACGGCAAAGAAACGGTGATTCTACTTGATAGCTATTGATGATCTTTTTGAAAAGCAGGACCATCAGCTAGCTAGTTTACTGCTGGAATGTCAATAGCATGTTCTGCAGATATGTTGCGAAATGCAGTGGCTATTTACATAACACTAGGAAGATTATGCGTGTTACATATTTACTTCTATTCACCATGGACTTCCACAAACAGTCAAACATAACCTGGAGATTGAAACGCTTTCGAAATGCAAAAAACTGTCGATGTATAGTTTTACATTTCGACGTTCATGCTTAAAAAACTGACTGGAACAAACCAGGCAATTCAACAAAGGGAATCATTCGCCTGGGCTTGGGCTGCTGAGATCTGAGATTCGCAGCCACGATTGATCTTGGAAGCCATGGTAGCACAGTGGCACGTTGCTCGCTTTTCGGTTATGAAAACAGGCCTCTGAGGGACTCGCTGGATCGGTCTCCCCAGCAGCAGCAACAGCTCAAAACTTGCACGCACCAGCTAACCGTTTTGCTCTTTTCCACTTGCTGTCCATGGTCATCAGTGAAATGTTACAAAACCATTATTTCGGGTAGAGTTTTACGCTTCCTAAACCCTTGAAGCATAGTGCGACGGCGAACAGCTGACAAGAGACAGGTTCGTAACTGCATGCGAATGGGGATCACGCTTGAAAGCATCTTTGCAAATAGCTTGATATTAGAATTAATTCGTTAAAATCTTAGGAAGCGTAAACAGAGGTGGCAATGAAGTAGCGCAATTTTAAAAAATGTGTAATGTAATATGACGTGGTTCGTAGGCTTTTTTTTATGCATTTCTACTTAAAAGGCATTATGCATTTCTACTTAAAAGGCAAGTAAGCATGGCGCACCTCTCTTACTACATCTCTGTTACATAAACAAACGTTACATCCAGTGCATGTAATGAATGGCTGAAAGTAAGTTGTTTGTGATGTTTCATAATTCTTTCAGCGAAACACCTGTATATTTGATGAGTTACACAGGATACAGAATTGAAGAACACAAGATATGCGAAGTAATGTCAATCAGATACAGTTCAACTCTTTACAATAAAGAAATTTGATTCATGTCCAGTCGACGCTTACTTTGAACTTTCACTCTCCGCTTGATGTTAATGCTATTTTTTTGCATTTTACCATCACGTTTCATAGCATATAATTTGGAACTGTTGTTAGTTCAGCATTAGGAGCATCTGAAAACCTGAAACCTGTGGCGTAGAAATGAAGGAACTTTAACGATTGCTGTCGTGGGCTCAACGTATTTGACGACCGGCATGTTCGAAAGCATCTGAAGGGCATCTAGTATACTGTACAATTGCTTTTAGTGTACAGTAACTTGTTAAATAACTCACATGTTTGCTATAGAAAGGTCAAGGCCGTCTTAAAACAAGGGTCGGCAACCTTTTTCGCACTGTGGACCGGTTTCAGGCTGGCATTATTTTGCGGACCGGCCCTCAATAAAATAATGGGCTTGCTTTGCCGCAATAAGATGCTCCGACCTGTAGGGATTACGGTGGTCAGTGGCACCCGCCGCGTGTCCATTATGTCAGTCGTTCCAGTCACTTTTGGACCAATTTGGCCTTGATGCCGCACAGCCAGGTAACAAATTCTTCAAGGACCGGCACCGCGTCGCAGCCCGGAGTTTGCCGACACCTGTTTTAAAAGTTTGCCACGCTATATATGAATAAAGAGGTGCAAACGCACGAATGATCATAGCTTTACAAGATCAGTTAAATGTGATTAGTTTCAGCAAAATATGTATACGACATGGTGCTACAACTCTATTCCAGGACTATAGCATGTTTGTCAGTGATGACCAGAGGTGTAGTCAAGGGGATTCCGTTCCCCGCAGCTTAAAGGGCAACGGCTTGCTTTATGTGACACCAGTACACTGACGGTTGTGTCGTTGTTTTGGTGAAATTGCCAACAGGAAATTCTTAGCTGTCTTGGTTGTATCAAATCATGCCCTTTTTCGTAACAGTGCATTTCCCCACCTAACCTTTTGGCACTACACCACTGGTCATGGTAAAATTTAAACCCATTGTTGTGATGTTTGATAAATTGACTTTATGAAAGCCTTTTGGACAATCACGACAAAAGTAGAATACAAAAATTAGTGCCAGCTTTACGAAGCGCACAGAGAAAAAGTGTGATCAAAAGAAGGAATTTGCGATCAAGAACAACTAAAAACTTTGAACATCATAAACCAGCTGTATAATAATGAATAGCTTGCTCACAAGTCATGCATTTTTGCAGCTGTTTAAAATATAAACAATTACGCCACGCCACAAAGTGATATGACTATCCAAAGAATGGTGTCTGTAAACCAGCGGTTAAATCGTGAGCTAACTGCTTGCTCGAATATTCGATATTTCTGGGTAATTTACGGTTATTTAATTAAATAAACAACCTTGGGCTCAAATTTTGCCTCATTGCTACGACGACACTTTCCACCTCAGCCTGGTTTACTTGTTACTGATCACATTTAGTGGGTAACGAAAAAAGTCTCCGAAAATCAGCTGAAGTTCATTCGTACAGTGGCATTACTGCTTGCCACGATGCGGTTGCGCTGAACCACTGGCAATTATCTAATTTAGTTTTCTGGTGATTGCAATAGAATCACCAAGGTTGGATCCATGTTGGCAGCAATCCTAAACTCTTCTACAGTGATTTGCTGATCGCCATCTTTGTCTATCACGTCAAACATTCTATCCACACGTTGCTGCGCCGACAGTCCGTCACTTGTTACCAATTCCACGTTTTTTTCTCCGACCAGTTTGTATATGGCCTGGAAAAAATAGATCTGTAAGCTAGTGGCTACAGCGTTCCACTGCATGCCCTTTACGCGAAAAATGACACGAGACATTAGGTTTTCACCTTTCAATGAGCCCACATATAGGCCTAATGGGTGCTAAGGTTTTCTCTGTGCAGTCAAGGCCTAAGATAAGAAGTCCTTAAAATATAGTCACTGTCTGGGATCGATTGGAAAAATACATAAATATGCATTGTCGTTGCTAAAACTTTTTTGCATCGTAGACAAAAGCTAAAGGAGCGGAGTCTGCAAACCAATAAGATGTAGTTCAACAAGAATAGGGGAGGAAGTCAAGAAAAATAAAGATCACGTTCGGAATTATTATTTATTGGCCTAATTATCGCAAACTCAACGTTTATGCTTTGCTCTTCAAATATGCAAATGACGGCTTATACCCATTTACAAAAATTTATGCAAATGCATTTTGCTCTGATTTGCAATCGGTACAAACCAGCATGGGGTAAGGGGAAAGCACGGATAACAGCCATTTGAACAATGTTGAATTTACAGACTTTGTCTTATTTCCAAATTGCCCTGAAATTGGAGTGACCTTGAAAGTTTTATAGCGTAACTTACGCAAAGTCCCTGTTTGAAAAATCAAAATTATGGCCACACTAAACTTCAAACAACTACCGTAGTGGCGTGATCTTCGTATTATTTAATGAAACGGACTTTACTTCATATTACATCATGATCAAGTGTCAGAAAAAAATGAGTATTTTTGTCGCAAAGCAAGGTCGCCGTTCTCACGGTCAAACTTCACTTGTATATAGGGACCACCAGTGGCGTGCAGAGGTCTGGTGATGCCCGGGACGACTGCTTGATTGGATGCCCCCCTACCAAATTCTAGTATTGAGCAGTGGCGTATGGTGGTCATTGTTACTGGATACATGCTGTTTATGACGTCACAATAAGACGTCATGTTCACATTTGCAAACAAACGTTTTGGCGAAGATTGTTGACACAACATGCGTATTCAGGGATCCCGGAGCAACGGTAGGGCAGGGGGAGCAGTAAAATAGTTGAGGGCAATGGAAGCTTATAAAAAAAATCGTCATCAAATATGTTTGTTTCTGTTCAACAACAATGTTGACCTCAAAAATAATAACAGAAATGATAGAAAATCATTCTGAATTTTCTGGGTGCTCGAAGAGCTGCAATGACTATATTTCAAGTCGATCTTGATAAACTACGAAATTACCTACGATACTGATATGAAAAGCAGTGGTGTTGGGGGTGGGGGTGCAAGCGCACCCCCAGAAGTTTTAATTTACTCAAAATCTGGGCAACATCCCTGAAAATCCGCGTAAAAAGGGCGCACAACGTTGTTTGACTTCAAAAAATGGCCCCCAAGGTTTGCAGAAAAACCCATGAAGACCTTTTTGACACACCAGAAAAGGTCTTAATGATCTTTGTGGGAGAGAATGTGTAGTCAAAAGTTGCACAAAAACTTTTCGCGGAAGTTTGGGGAAATTCGGGCAAAAATCCACAACCCTTCACAACCCCAAAAATTTGCCTGCTCATCAACCTATGATAAAAATCACCCCCGTTTCTCCCCTTTTGAAACGACAGAGGGATGGATGCCCCCGCCATGCCTCCATCTTCCGTCGTCCCTGTGCACATTATTCTGCCCACACTCTCTTTACTCGTTGTTGTAGGCTACAATTTGGCACTGTAATGAACATAATTATCGACAGTATCCTAAGACAGTGCAGTTCATACCTACAAAAATATCCCGCAACGCGTTAAAACAGGGAGTAGAACACACTCAGTGCTACGTCAGGGCAGTTTACAACTGCAAAAAAACAAGGCTGCGCTAATGTCTCGTCGAACAGCAGTCGATCAGAACGTATGCGCCTGGGATGGCGAACACCCAAGGTTGACAGTTTGAAACTTGCTAAGCTACACAAGAATTGAGAATGGGCATAAAGTACGCAAGAAAACTTTCGTTTTTTATTATGCGATTGTTATATATACAACTACTAGGAAGACAGAACAGATACGGACTTGTTTGAGCTGTTATGACTAATCCGCCTGAACTGACAATTATTGACTAAGCTCGAAATGATACTTATATTTAAACCACAAGAGTGTGACTGCATTAGCACAAAAAAACGAAACCGGAAACTAGTGATGCATTATGAAAGTAGCTAAATCAAGCACGTTGAAATAGTACAGTTTTGAAATTTGGCTCAGAAAATCAATTAAACGTCATAACTATTTTCAGTGTTGATGTAATTGAACCCAAACAAGAAAAACACCAGTTTTTTGAAAAGCCCACTTAAAAAAACAATAAAACTCTCCAAAAACCCCACTCTTTACTTTTCCTTTGAAAAATGTACCATGAAGCGAAAAGTAAAATAAGCAGCACACTTGTACAGTTAGCTGTACATTTTTTAATGAAACAAAATGAACAGCAACGAAATTTGAAGGATTTGAAAAAAAGAGAAGAATGATTCGACCACCTTGAGTAAATTCTACTGGTTACCTTCTTCAGCTCTGTAAAATCGGTATATTTTAATCAATTTTTCTGCCTTCTCTGCATCCAAGCTGTTTCTGATTTTGGACCGTACCAAAACATATGTTGAAAAAATACACTAGGCCTATATAGATGTTGAACTAGCAGGTCATGTACATAAACTTGACGTGAAACTGCAGAGTTTGTGTGGGAGTTGCTTTTCTCTGTTTGCTGTGCGCATTCTTGCCAAGCCTTACCACATTGAAGTGAATTGACCAACGACACTTTGCAAAACCAACGATGGGGTACATTCTTTTACCCTCAAATTTGAATACCATAATAGGTATAACAAGCTTTTATTGTGTAATTCTGAAAATGATGATATTGCATGATGAAATAAAAACAATTCAGAATAGGGCTTTTGTGCTTTTCATTAAAAAAGAAGAAAAATCTGTTTCTATTCAAAAAACCCAAAAAACGGAATTAAAAAAGCAGGTGGGTTGGGTTTATTTAAAAAACGGGTTTTTCTCAATCCTGGTTATCTTTCAACCCTTTTTTGAAATTTCCCCTTGATCGCACGATCTGAAACAAGTCACGTCACTACCAGTTTGATTGGATTGTGCGCCGCACACCTAGAGTATAGGTCGCTGGTGGTAATGAAGAAGCTGAGAATTATTGACATTTGAATACGTAAAAATTAATGTTGACAAAAAACAAGTTTCGAAAAATTAAATCCATGCGGAATGTATAGTAAAGTTACAATAGGAAAAATAATCTAGTCACAGCATTTAAATTTTTGTAATTTCACTCTTTGGATGCCCCCTTGCCTTGGATGCCCGGGGCCGGCGACCTGTTTGCCCCCCCCTCTGCACGCCACTGTGGACCACCAGAAACGAAAAACGCAAAAACAATGAGTTTAAATAGCGTTGGAATTTCTAATAACAATTACTGTTTTCATACTCCCAAAATTTTGTGACCGAAGAGCAAACGCTAACACACAAAAGAGGCATGGTTCATCATTTATAATTCAGTTTCTGAAATTTTCTGACGAAAAATTTGTTTTCGAAAAATCCCATGTTATTTCGCATAAGACAATGTTTTTTGCTTTGCTGCCTCTAAGCCACTTCATAAAATTTCCAAATTTTTTTCTTTTCCAAAATCCACAGAGTAAATCACTTAGTATGACATTAGTAAAAACATATAGTCTCTGAACAAAAACTGGTACCAAATCAATTAACCTACTTTTGTAATCATCCCATTTCACCGACAGCGATCAAAGCTGATTAATTAATAAATTAAATCAATTTAAAGTTAATGACTTTGATAAACCTAACCTGGATGGGAGAAGCTAAGAGCTTAAACCAGAGGCTCTCAAACTTTTTCAGTCGCACCTCCTTTGTCGTTACAGTCGCTGATACTCGCGCCTCACCAATCCAAAAAAACAGAACAACAGTTTTTCAACAATATGTCGCTGTCATACTCGCGCCCACCTTGCGAACCTTTCACGGCCCCCAGTTTGAGAACCCACTAGGGCTTAAACGTTAGTGCAATCGCAAAAAAATAGTACGTGCCATCAGGCATGAATCCATGTAGCGAAGGGTTGGTGTGCCGTAATGATTCCATGCTTTATTTTAAGAATAGCCTATGTGTTTTGGCATGCGATCACACGTTTGTTTGAAGTTTTTTAAAAATTACTTCTTTCACTTTGGAAGATTATCAGATACTTCGGCAGTCACATGATTGCCTATCAGTGGTGTCGATGCTACACAACACCTACACATTGGTTAAAGAGAAGCACTACTTCAAAGTCGGTTGTTTTCGATTGCCCATCAAAAGCTGGACTGCACTTGCAAGCGATTGCACGAAGGTTCGAAAACCGTAAAACGAAGCCATCGTTTATATCTAACGCCTCTGTTATAACAAAGTGCTCTTTTATACCCACCCCTTTGCATTCTCAGCAAAAAAGATTATTTCTTTGACGAATGATTGAAAATAGCTATTTGCAGAAATGTGAGAACGACTATTAAACATATAATTTCATTAGTTATTATTTCGACATGTAAAACTTCTGTTTACCTAGAAACTCGAAGTCCGCAATCTTCTCCTGTGTTAATTTAAGTAGGAATAATCACATCAGTTTAAATTATTGATAAATGTCAGCCACACATCAATACTGATCAGTACTTCCGAAATCAATATTTACTGAATTTTAATTTCTAACCATTTCATTACTATAATTAAAGCAAAGTCAGCAAAACCTTGACACTTTTTTAAACTCATCGGCGAGACAGAGTCTTGCCAATGGCCAGGGTTCGATAATGCCATGCACAGTGATCAGCCTATGTGAGAGATACCAGTCTGGTAAATAACTTAATATAAACATTTGTGGTGCCAATGCTATTACTTGCAGCTTGTGGATCAAAAGTACAAGGTAGTATTGGTTCTTTGTTATCGTTTGTAGTTTAAAGCAAACGTCCCAAACAATCGTTTTGAATAGGCTACATGGAAATATTCGTACTTTCGACGCATTTGCCAAACCAAGGTCGAGATACATTTACAAAAAGGTTTGGCAAGCGACAATATATTCCAGGGTTGCAATTGCATTGATGAATCTCTCACTTAAACGCTCATCACTGTTATCTTTCATATCCAGTTGATCAAAAATATTTTATCACGCTATACGCTTGTGAAACAAAGATCTAGAAGCTTTTGATATGTATATTGTGAAAAAGAAAATTTACTCTCACGAAAGATTTTTTGACTGAACAACTACACAGAAGGACCACCATCTACTGTACCTTACAACTAATTTTGTTATTATTAGACTGGCAAGCACGTACTTCGCATAGGGCAGTGGTTCCCAACCTTTTTTGATACATCCCCCCCTTTGCTCATTTTGGAACTTTTCATTCCTCCCCTATTACATAAATTCAGCAGGGTGGCGGAAAGGGTGAAAACATAAATTTTGCAATGACTCAGAT
>JGI24158J21664_10000256_pt1 | contig 43023 bp, 24 predicted proteins | sample Ectturendosymbi3_FD_21664 | JGI IMG/M metagenome (IMG submission 21664) | reverse complement strand
CGGAATTTCACTTCAGTGAAATTTTCAAAATGAACTCCAGCCTGATGATGCATTGTTATGAAATAATTCCGCTCAATGGCCATTTGTAAAATTGGGGGCTTGTTGTTGCGTCATTTTTCCATTGTCTTCAATGGAACTACAGCAACTGCTGCAGTTAGAAGTCATTTTGTATGCTTTAAGAAGGTGGGATAAATTTCAGTTAATTTTGAATCATTTTATGCTGAAAGTAAGCTAGAACGTGACTTAATGCAGAGTAATGTGACAGGCTAGCAGTGCAGTTTGGATTCCTTTTCACATCATTTCATTCATTGTTTTCAATTTGTCCCGGTTTAAGCCTTAGAAATTATGGAAAGTCTACATCTAATGAAATACACAGTATTATTGATGAATGTTGAATGAAGAAATCATGCAAAAAATATTATAACGGAAAACCACAATTTCCACAACTTTACGTTTGTTCATGAAAAAGAACATTTGGTTTTGTGCTGAATTGACATTTTCGAAAGATCAAATCGAGAAAAATTAAACTTGCGTGAAAATTTTTCTTGTCAAACAAAAATAACAGGCAACATATGCGTTTACATGCTTATGTTTTTTTAAATTCTGCTATGCATTTGGTAGGCAAAGTGTTCTAAGCTCTTTTGTTGCTGCTTGTAGAATAGGAGTACATATTCCGAAGATAGTTAATTCAATCAACCTTGAAGGCCAGTGCGTTTGCATCATGTAGGGTTGGGGTTCAGGTTTGGGGGTTAGGTTTGGCGGTTAGGGTTGGGGTTTAGGGTTGGGAGTTAGGTTTACGGTTAAGGTTTAGCTTTGTGGGTTAGGTTAAAGTTCGGGTAAGAAAAAGAAAACTAAATTACCTCTCAGTCCAATATTGCTTTCAGTGGTTAGATATTCCCAAACCGTCCCTTATGGTGGAGTATCCGACGTTTAATCAAAAGCTTTTACTTTCGTAAAAGACATCAAAACTCCATCGTGAGATTACATTCCTTTTCTTAGAGATGTCAAATAATTGACACAGAGCATTACATCAGAAATATCGGGCAGACGTTAGAAATTCGCTTGACACCGGAGAGCGATAAGGGTGTGTTTTGAGATGAAGAAAAACTTTTTTCTGGCCGTAGAACACTGACATTTCCACTTGATTAATGTTTCTCTTTAAAATATGCGATTATTGAGTTCACTGTTTTTAAACAGTGTCGCGTCCAGGGAAAGGTTGCGGAGACTGCTCCTCCTCAAATATCCGTGCCATTAATTAATTGATGTGTATTTTCATTAAGATTGCAACATTAAAATACCCCACCATCTGTAGCGCAACATCCAGCAAAAATGACTAGTGACTGCAGCCCTACCTGGAAATTCTTGCATTTTTATAAATTTTTTTAACATTTCTGGTCGCAGCAATGTCATGTGCAAACCTATTTCACTCACAAACGATGTTTTTCAGGTTATAAACATCACAACTCTTTGAAATGTAGCACATTGGCAACATTTGTCTCCCTTTAACGACCGCGCCGGCCAACCGATCTTCTTCCCCGTGATTTCAGCCAGTTCTTTCAATCCACTGTCTGGCCGCACCTAATCTCTGGGCAGGTGTTGAGCAGCCATTCGATTGTCTCCTCGTCGGGCCGTGCAGTCGATGAACAGGTCGATGGATTGGACATTCGACGACAACATGGTTGACGGTTTGTTCTTCTGCGCCACACTCACAGGCCGCAGAGGAGATCATACCCCATCTGTACAAGTAGGAGTGGAAACGTCCGACACCAGTGGGGGCAGTTAAGCCGGACCCACTCTGTTCTCGGAAGGGTCAATCCAGTAGGGTTGGTGCCGGTGTTGGGGATGAAAGTGCAGAGTCTTATAGGGTTGTCCAATCACTTTCTATTCCATCGGTGATCCGCCCCAGAGCGCCGAACGTATATTGTTGTTGTCAGATGACCTAAAAGTTGTTATGCGGCGGCACAAATGAGTTTCTCGATTTGAGATTTCGTGCATTACCACTCGGTGGACAAGTGAGCGCTCAGTGGAGCAGGTATCCAGGCTCCATGGAACGGGGTGCTAGGGACAGTTTGGCTCCATTGCGACGAAGCTCAGCAGGTTGGATGCCTGCGATGATAGGAAGGTTGTCTGCTGGTGCAGGACAGAGCCATCCTGTCACAATTCGCAAAGCGTTGTTGTTGGCAGGGTCAATGAGGCAGGTGTGAGCACTGCCATACCAAACAGGAGCGCAGTACTCTGTGGTTAAATCTGCCAAGTTTAAGGTGGCTGTTCGCAACGTTGTTGCTCCAGCACTCCGGCCACTGTCAGCGATCCACCTCAAGAGTGCGACGTGTGATGTCAGATTTTTGCGAAGTGCCTCACTGTGTCTGCGATAATTGAGCGACCTGTCCAATGTCACTCCAGTGTATAGGGTCTATGATACTCCGAAGCTGTGGACATCTTTGTGTGTGACGTTCTCAAAAAAATTTTACAACGAATGAATTGTGAAAATATGAATAAACGAACAATCGAACATCAAAAACACATTCATTCATTTTGATACTCGGATTTTCTCTGGGTACGTTCGTGGGGCAGCAATCCTAAGAGGAATCCAAATACCTCACGGTTTTCAGCAATCTCAGACAGTTGTGCTGGCCAAAGACATACCAAGAAAAAACATACCAAGCCAGGCCAAAAACATACCAAAAACATACCAAGCCAGGTTGAATATGTAGCCACGTCATCTGGTGTTTGGACGACATCTCGGCATGGATGTCGGAATTGGTGGTATGACCGGCCTTGGACTCCTGCTGGATTTCAAAATATGATGTTTTGCTCTTACGTGTGTTGTAGAAAACCATTTTTCTCTCAATTTCGATGATACTGAAGTGAACTTCACCACTGTTGGCTTTACCTGGAAAAAAGTTTCTGGGTATCCCTGGGAAAATGTACTATTGCCTCCTCACAGGAAAAATCTTTCCGGCGCCGATGCATCCAGGTTGCTTTCCCGTAGGACAGCAGGACACCCAAGTGTTTCCTGGAACATTTGGGCATATTGGCCGCACCGTCCAGCTGACATATCTAAGGTGAAGTGGCTCGACATACAGGGATTTATGAATTTCACAGCTGCACAATTTGTCGCCAAGTGTCTCACCGTGAACTCTTCGTAAACCTCCCACCTCTGCCGCTTGTACTTGGGATAGCGCTCTTTCAGTCACTATCCAAGATTCATGACCTAAAGTGAAGATCAGAACAAAGGCCGATTTGAAAATTAACAGCTTTACACGTTTGGATTTTGGAAGCACTGGTTTCTTGACCACAGAGTGAACAAGCTCGGGCAGACCTGCGTTTACTTTTACCAATCCGCGCATCATTCTCCTTGTTCTGTCTTCATTCGTCACTCGTGAATAAGAACTCAAGTTGCTTGATCTTCTCTGCGTGCTGCAATTTATTGCCACTTACGTGCAGCTTTAATGCATTGGATTTATGGAGAGATATGATACATCAGTCCTTATTCTAATTTTATTCCCATTTGGTCGCTTGCAGGAGAAATACAATGAAGCGCATGTTAGGGACACTGTTCAGAGAATTCAAGTAGTACGAAGTCGTCCGTAGAAAGTATACCGTTGATCTTGCAGCTTTCAAAAGTAAAACCCTAATTGACTCAGACAGCGAATCCTCCATTTTCGTTCAATTATTTTGCGCTATCCCTTTTAGAGGCATTGGCATGCACTTTTACGGGGAGGTCAAATAGAGATATATACCCCGGTAGTTACTTCAATCCACTCCTGTCTCAGTTCTTGTGCGTAGGGATGATCACCCCAGTTTGGTAATCTTTCGGTGGTGTCCCTGTAGAGAATCAAGCCACTTGCTGAAACGAGTCAGCCAAAGAACTCCTCAATTCAAGGCTTGAGCAATTCATTTCATCATAACTGACTTCAATGTTTGACAGCTAGGATCACTTCGAGTGCAGTGCTGACATTTTCCTCACCCAAATGTACCACGTATGTCCGTAGGTTTGATAGAGACTGGGTTTGAAAAATATTTGAAATACTAAACATTATTTTGGCCTTTGGTGAATCTAGCAACATTACATTTGTGGCAGTGGAGACGCCAGATTATTTTCGAAAACACTTTGTTTGCTGTCAGTTACTGGAATCCATTTAACGTCCGAAATTCTCCCGAAATTTGATTTTTGACTTTTTCGACATGAGGGCTGCAGATTTTCATACTTCAAATGCTCTTTCCGCTATCACGTTTGTCAGCATCACCATGTCAGTCACTTTTATGGAACAAGATAAACAACGTTTTTAGTCCCCACCCCCTATGGAACAGAGCGGTCGATGGTTTTGGTAGTTTTTCAACCACAAGCCCCGAAAATGAAAACAGACCCAAAAATGTCAGTTAATTCTAACAAAAAATCTACTGCATGAAATACCAAGAGCAATTGCTTGGTGGACCAAGTCAACAAATTTGCAACGTTAACTAAAACGTCTGTACAAACTGAAAAAATCATAATTGCATCGAACTTTCCACAGAATATATGCAAGTAAATTTGACACAAACTGTAGAAAATTATAAGCAGACGTGAATAGAAACAAAAGACCAAAATGCACATGGAAATGTGTGTCTACGACATGGTTAAAAAAAGTAGCTCAGCCGATTCCAGCACAAGTGGTCGCCAGCACCATCATACAACCTAAACTTTCTTCGATACAAAATTAAAGTTTTAAACCTTGCGAATCTGTTTGCAAGAACGGTTGCGGTAAAACCCCACAAACCGGCAGCATGAACTAAGAAACATTGAAACACTGCACATTTGTAGAAAATGGATTTTTCTTTTGAGCGAGTCATTGCTGTGAACTGCTTAGCCACACCTGATCTCGGGGCAGGTGTTGAGCAGCCATTCGATTGTCTCATTTTCCAGAACAGCCAGGCCGAGCAGTCCATGAGCAGGTCGATGGATTGGACATTCGAGGACAACATGGTCAACGGTTTATTTTTCTGCGCCACACTCACAGGATGCAGAGGAGGTCATACCCCATCTGTACAAGTAGGAGTGGAAACGACTGGCACTGGTGTGAGGCAGTTAAGGCGGACCCACGCGGTTCCTGAAAGGGACATTTAAGTAGGGTGGGTGCCAGTGTCGGGGATGAAACTGCAGAGTCTTGTAAGGTTGTCCAACCACTTTCTATTCCATCGGTGATCCGCCCCAGAGCGCCGCCCATATATTGTTGTTGTCAGATGAAGTGATGAGTTGCTCTGGGTCGTGTACAAATGGGTTTCTCGATTTGAGATTCTGTGCATTACCACTCGGTGGGCAAGTGAGCGCTTAGTGGAACAGGTATCCAGGCTCCATGGCACGGTGTGCTAGGGACAGTTTGGCTCCATTGCGACGAAGCTCAGCAGGTTGGATGCCTGTGAGCATGGGCGCAATTTTGTTGCAAAATGTGGGGGACAGCTTGGTGTGAAACCAATATATTCATGCGGTCAACGCAGAAGTGAAGTTTTATAAATGCAGATTTCCCATCTTGTGTTTCAGAGGTCTTTTGAAAGCAACATCAATCGTGCTTTGCTTTTCTTTTTAACATCAAATTTTACTAGATGAAATTCATGTCAAAAGTTCCATTCTAAGAGTTATGTTTGAATTTGACACGAAAATACATTTGAGATTAAACAGAAATCAAACCTCACAACGGTGAATTGGCAAAAAAGTACCAAGTTTAACCTGCATTAACACGATAAGAATGTCTAGATAAACTAGGTGATACGTACCTGTAAAGCAAATGTTTTGCACTTGGATGAAAATATTGATGCATTGTGGGTTTGTTTAAACTCACGCAAATCAATTGACTTGCGAATCCATGCATTCAGCACATGCACAAAGTAAAAGAGTTACGGAATAAATATCCATTTAATTGGTTGGTCACCATTGTCGTGGCATTACAAGAAATCAGGCTAAATGTATAGACAGGCCCATAACCAGCTTGGGACACCAAGAGGGGCGAAGAGTTTTCTGAGAGGGGCCCAGATTTTTTGAACTATGTCCAATAGTTTCGACCTGTCCAACATTTCTCCGAGGGATTTAGGCTAGGGGCAAAAAGGTAGAAATTCTTCGTTGTAGTTGACTTTTTGCTCACATTTACATTACTTTTTGTTAAGATGGAAGGCTGCCCACATCGTTCGTATAGTGCTACGCTTTAGCTTCCAAGTCTGGAGGCATTCACCTACGGTTGCCCTATCCTTGCTCAGCACCCCTTCCACTGCCTGACAGTCACCATCAGCATGTATGACAGCTAGATCGTCAGCATATGGCATATGCGTAATTCCTGGAGACGGTGGTGGGCAGGTCAGAAATGTAGATGTTGGAGATAAGGCATGCCGGGACAGACCCCTGTTGTACGCCGTTCGTGAGGCGTCTTAGCTTTCTCCGTTTGCCATTTCCGGTGGAAAAGGTGACCCGGCGATTACTAACCATCTCCATGATCATGCGGACCATGCGTCTGTCAGGTCGCAATCACAGCACCTTGCCGGTGGGTCCACGAGGCCATGCCGTGTGGTAGGCTGCTGTGGGTCGACAAACACAGCACCCGCTTTCTTCTTAGCCGTAAAGCCATCCTAGATGTCCTGTGTTACCAGCGTGTCCCGGTTTTCGGTCGACCCCCCGTATAGAAGCCCGCCTGCCCCTGTGGGACAATGGTTTTGAGTGATTGGTCGATGTTTTCCCTATATAAGCTATACCAAATAGCAATGCAGGGAAACAGGATTCGTTTGTGATATAACAAGCTTTATTCACAATAATCAAATTGAGGGATTCCAACGTATGTGGATGCATTCTACTGAAGGAAGCAATATCCGCAAGGGGTATAAGCAAGGAATCGATCAGCAAATTTTTTGTCTATGTGGATGTAATAAGCGATTTCAAAAGTTTGAAACAACCTTTTCTTTGAATCTTTTGCAACATTTTCAATTTGTTATGCATTTGTTTTTGTTATGGAATTTTCATGCTAACCTACGCATACCAATCTCTTCGGATTGCATTCAAACAGACTATAGCAGAAAAAACTTTTCTATTGAATTGAAAACCGTTTTGTATGCTTGATATTGCAAGCAATACAGTGAAAACAATTTCGTTCATAAAATGCAATATTTAGGTAAATCTGATAGTCATAAGTAGGGCAATATCAAAATGATACGAACAAGCTCAACTGCACAGTTCATATTGTTAAGAGTATTCATTTCAGAAACCAGATAGCGCAAACAAATAATGACCGAAATAAACTATGGCCTACTGTCATGGAAATTGATACTGTAAACCCAACAAAGTAAAGAAACGAACAACAGCCATCAAAAAGATGCNAAAGAAACTAGGGTCATNAACTGCATTGNTGACTCTGAGATATAAACACATTGATAAATTATTTCGCATCCATTGGAGTAAAATTACCTAACCAGATCGAAAAAAACAATTCTGGCCGAACCAGCGAATACTTTTTATTCATAAAAAATTCCGACATCTTTCATCTTATTTCCCACTAGCCCATCCAACGTTNAAAAATCATAAGTAATTTAGAAGCTAAAAAGCAGCATCTATGAACGACATTATAATCAAGTTTCTTAAACTGGCTGATGCAACTGTGAGCAATTTCTCTTCAGAACCCTTTNACTTGTGTATTCTTGAAAGTGAGTTCCCTGATGATTTAGGATAACACAAATTATTACAATNCACAAGTCAGGATCAAAGGAATGATGTTCTAATTATCGACTGGTGTCTGCACTATCAGCAGCAAACAANGTAATTCATACAAATGAGTTNTTATCTCCAATTCAGCACATATTTGGAGAAGGGACACCCACTGGATTAACATTCAAAGAAATCTAAGACCACTGCCTTGATAAGAGATTAGTAACGTTTTCTGAATCTTTCCAAAGGCTTCGATACACTGAACCATTATTAAAAACTTTTAGGTAAGTTAGAAAACCAATACGGTATTAGAGGATTGCCATTAAAGTTACTTGAAAACTACTTCGCTAATCAATCAGAGATTCTCACGTATTGAAGGTATTCAATCACAAACGTTTAGTGTAACTTCTGGTGCACCACAGGGCTCAACGTCAGTGCCAGGATTTCTCCTACACATGTCTCAAATTAAAATCAACTTTATTTGCGGGCGACATAGCTCTTTCTTTTTCAGCAAAATAGGATTTTGATTTAAAAAAGAGGGTTGAACAGGAAGTATGTAATAGTGATAACTAAGTGAAGCACAATAAGCTATCTACAATTACAACAATACTCTTTGTGTGACGATTACACAACAACAAATAATCTCTGATCTCTGACGTGGACGTGAACGTTAACATTAACAAACATGGCATGTCAAAATTTGACAATGTTAAAACTTTGGAGTTGTACTAAGAGGATATATTGGAACTTAAACATAGCCCAAGTAACAAAACAAATATTTCAAGGATTTGGGGTTCTTTCGTGAATTAAGCATTACGTTCCAACTAGTTCCTCAAAATTATATATATCTAATTTATTCTCATGTGTAGTACGCCATAATTAATTGGGATCAGCTTCATCATATCTTCTAAAATCAATAAAAACATTTCAAAATAAAATGATAAAATCAATCACAATTTGGTTCCCATGGAGCAGGGGTTTCCTACCTGGAGTACATATACCCCTAAGGGTGCATTTACCTATCTGAAGTGATACATTCAAAGTTAGCAATAGAAGGGAAATAAATTTCTATATTGTTTTATTTCAAATAATCATACATATATCAGTTATAATTATTTTAAAAAATCATTGCATATTTTAGTCACGGTAAATTATTTGGGAAAAAGTCGATCTACGCCATATAACGAAATTTTAGGTGGACATGCTCATCTGTCGAAATACTGAAGAGGTAGACGGTTAGAGAAATTTGGGTACGCCTGGTATAGAGGAAATATTTAAAAACACATGAAAGGTTTAGATTTGTACATTTTAGCATTTTGAAGTTGCAAATATCAAAAACGATGCATCAGCTCAAGTATAGCTGTGTTCCGCCAGCATTCAATAGGTGATTCACTATGGACAAGATAAGTCCGTATAAACCTAGACAAAAATCATATCAAGAATATTAATATAGTGTAGTTCCTAGGAAAAGATTGGCTTCCGGGGAAAATTGTTTGATGACGTGGGCTTTATGATTTGGGTGTCTTTGGATCCAAGTTGAAAAGTACAGCCATTTTATCCATTCCAAATATATAGACGTTTTACCTCTTGAACCAATATTAACCGCTCTTAGTTTGCGCAAATAAGTCTGAACTTCGTTGTGCCTTGTGTATGCAACATGAACATGACCGTTTATCACAATAAGGAAATTGTGGGACCTAACTAGAAATCCACATGGTCATCTTAGTTACCCTGGGCGAAACATAGCCATGTTATTTCTATGCTTACAATATTTTGTGTACCGCTGATTGAGATGATATTGTACATAGTCCAGATTTATATGCAAGATCGTGTTTATCACAATGCATTGCCTGCAGTGTTGTAATTGCTCTCCCAAATGAATATGAATGAATATATCAAAGGTCAACCCATGAAACATAAAACATTAAATCTTGAGATTTTTCTACACACCCTGTTGAAATTTCAGAAAAACTGGTGATTTCAATGAGTTACACAAAGATTAACAAATATTTGGAACACACTGCCGATGAGTTTTCCCCAGAGCGGGTGGTTTGCTGGGTATCCTTTTTAATGAGAATTATGGAAATGCTGTATGGTTGCAATCAAAAATGCTGCATGTATAGAGATTTATTCGTAAGTATTGATTCTCTTCTCAAGTTTTGTGTTTGTAGGAAAAAGAGATCGAATGCCATGGCATTAAACAAAATTACCATTTTAATGGAACACGCGTGTGCAACATTTTGTTCAGAAAATTTTGAAAGCATTGACATAACGACAGGAAAAGAAGCTGCGTGTCTCGTGTTCACCGAATGAAACCCACGCCTTCTGAATTCTGACCACCTATTCGATATACAGTAACTTCCTCGTGATTGACATCACCGGAAAGATACGTGTGTGGGTTTTTACGCGAAACATGCTTGCTTGAATACATATACGGAAGTGATGGGACCGTGCTGAGAAGTTGAACCAGAATTGAAAGTCACCTTTCAATTCAAGCAGCCGTGTATTTTTTGAAAAACCTTTTTTACTGAACTATCCAATGCACTGAACTATCCAATGTGCAATGCACTGATGATGATAACAGGAGTTATCGGAACGTTTGCAATATGTTGTTTGTATCCAATGCAGTTTATCGTTTCGCTCAAACACGAGAACCGTGCTCATTATGCTAAGAATTTCACGTGATCCGATGTAGGAGTTGAGGACTTTAGTGTTTTATAACTTGAGAGCGAGCTGTAGACAAAATTTTGAAAAAAATTTTTGATAAAACGTTTTCAAGTGTTTTTGAATAAAAAGCAAGTGATGGTGATGATGATGATGAATGTGTCATGTCACACAGCATCTTTGCAAAAACCCACGTAATCGTGCGCGACGTCGTTACATTCATGAAGGACCGCTGCAGTGGCGTTACTAAAGGTTTGAACCAGTGGGGAAACCTAGCTGAAAGGGCCTATTAGCTAACAATCATAAAATAACCTGAGAAATGATAGTGAATCCGGATGTGGATGGCTATAATAAACGCTTAATACACCTGAAAATAATCCAGATAACCCCATAAAACGACATTATACTGGAAAAAGAAGGAATATTAAAAGTGGAATATGAGTCAATTGGGGGCCCAGTTTTTGAATTTAGCTTGAATGAGGGCGGTTCGCACCCTTGCCACCAATCAGTTACGTCACTGGTCCGCTGTGAAGCATTCCCTTGTAAGCAAGGGGAGAGTTAAGTTTGTTGGGCGGTAATTGAGAATTTGCAACACGAAAATGAAATCATTGCAAAGTGCCAGGATATGGAAAAAACGAGGGGCGTTTTGATAGTTGGGCAACTGTACCTGGCGCAAACAATTGCACTGGCAGTGACAATGAAAGGGTCTTATACTTCGATGTAAAAGTATTTTTGGTCTTTCACCACATCGACCATTTAAGCAGGGCTAAACTAAACACAAAATTAGCTTCACAAAACAGAACCAAAAACATCAAAGTAATCGGCGCAATCCTCATCATAAAGGGATCAAAAAGGTCATCTTTTGGAGACGCCAGGACTTCGACAAACAAAACTTTGATCAGGCTCTACTAGCGCTGAAAACATAAAAATATGTTAAAAACTTGCCAACGTTTCGATCGTTGATGCAACTACCTTAATCAGGACTGAAAACGAAATGCCGTGAGATTCGAGCACGGATGTTACAAAATGTGTGAGCTTCAGGTGGCACCGTGCTGATAAGCTGCAAATCCACCCCAATTGACTTACTTTGCAAAACACGTCCGGAACTGGCTTCCACGTGTCAAAGCCCCAAGTCCGTCGATACAGGAACAACCAACTTATCAAAGTTGATATAAGATCCGATACACAGAGCGAAAGAATGAAGTGCATGAAAATATTTCTGCAAAATAAACAAAGTTGATTGAATTTTACGACAGTTCATTTGGACTGCTTAACGACATGAAACAAAACACATTTGAATCAAACGTTACACTTCCTTTCCAAGTAAAGATCATTTCTTGCTTATACGTGTTGTGAACATCTTCTTAAAACTGACTCTTTCCGGGTTTTGCTCATCACAAAAGTTCGTTTAATAATTCATTGTCATATCCGCTTTTTCCCTGGGGAGTTCCGTGGGGGTAGCAGTTCTGAGAATCCACCATCGACCATTAAGGTTTTAGCAGTCTCAGATAATTCTGCTGGCTCCACACCAAGGTCGGAGCTGTAGTCACGCCAACTGGTCCTTGGACGACCTCTGTGCCGCTTTCCCGTTCGGGTGAACTTGCCTCGCCAATCTTTCCTGGAAAATTCTTGACACATGGTTGAACTAACGTACCTGAGTTCTCTTGATTCGGTGTTGAAGCGGCACGATATTCTCGGCTTAATCAATTTCACTGCTGTGCACATGGTCACAAATCTTCGCAAAAATCCTAAGCCTGCAGTTGGGATAGTTTTCTATCACTCGTTACACAAGACGCATGACCATAGGTGGGAATCAGAACAAAGATCAATTTAAAAACTGACATTTTAGCGGTATTTGAAAGGTTTCCGTTGTGTCGCCACAGAGCGATAAAGTTCACGCAGAACTGCGTTTGCATTACCAATCCGTGTATAAACCTCGTTGTTCCCTTATCCCTCACTTGTGAATAAAACTCTATTACTCTGACCGTCCCCACCTGCTGTAGTGTATTCCCGCTCTCATGCAGCATATATTTCCCGATAGACACATTACCTCGATGTTTTCAGCAGTGTTGCGGAGTCGGAGTGCCAAGGAGTCAGAGGTTTTTGGGTGGAGTCGGATTCCTAAGAACACCAAAGGCGGAGTCGGATTTTTTCATCCGACAGCGACTCCGGAAATCCAACGGAAATATTTTTTAACATCCACTCCTACGTTAGGAATCCTAATTCGTGCCCGCTGAAAAAGTGCAATTTCTTTTAAACCTTTTATTAAAACAGGGAATCCATGCTGTGCACCAACATTTCGATTGATTGCTAGTTGCTACAAAATTGTTGCTAGCCAAACTTCATTAACGTTATGTTAAGGAGTCGGCGTCGGGAATCGAAGTTGGAAATTTTACTTCCTAATCCACAACCCTGGTTTTGAGTGCTGATTTTTTTCGTGCAGGGTAGCACGCATCAGAAAACTGATGAAGGGCACGATGAAGGCTGCGATCAGAAGATGGAAGCAGTACCAAGCTGTCTGCAATAAAGCAAACGGTTGGTTCTGCAGCTTCCACCAGTGACTTCAACTCGGCTGCTGCTGTCTTTTCAATTCATCCAAATCATTTACCTTGTGAAACAGTTAAGGTTTTTGCATGTCTCAAGAAATGTGATTGTGCATCAGTTGAAAAGAAAACATGCTACCTGTTTTAACGAAATATTAAGCAACTTAATAAGCGTTACTCGAAAAAAAATATTGAATGGTTATCGAGGAACATTTCTCCTTCATTTTTATCACTGTTAAAGAATGCTACGACCGATGTCTTTCAAAATATTGAAATGTACTGAGTAACTTACTTTAATTTAGCATTTGTTGAAATGACTATGATTGTCAAAACATTTCCGACCAATCCAATCACTAGAAACGTGAGTAGAAGTAAGGCTGAGAATATTATTCCAGTTTGATCGAAAGGACGCACATAAGGCCTGAAAATAAGATTTGCAGAAGAAACTGATTCTGAGTATTGCACAGTGTTATAACAGAAATTCATTCCATCTCTTTGGGATACGCGCTATACCACTTAAATGAAAGCTTTGCGTAGTTTGTGAAAAGCGGAATAAACAGATTCTGAACACTTTGCAATATTATACAGTAACACTTTTTAACAAGTACCTTATTTTCTTGTGCTAAGCCATTCGAATAAAAGCAATATAAGCTTATGACAACGAAGCTTATGATAAAGCACGTTTTTGCCCAATGAAATTTCCTGAAGCTGCTTGCAGATTCCAAACAATCATTGCAAAATCAAATTACAAATGAAAAGTGAGGTCTCTTACTGCAGCGTAACATTTGATGAAGTAGTGTTGAAAGTTGAAATCATCATCCTGGACGTGGTTAGAAACGAAGACATCTGTTTCTTTCGATGAAAGCAAAGAAGCTCGACAATGTGTTGTAATTTGGAAAAAAATAATGGTGATCAAACCTTTCGACTTCCTAAATGAAGAACAAAAGTATAACTCGGCCAACAAGTAAATACAAAAGGTACAAAATTCAGTGCATTATGGCTTCCGTGACGAAAGCGTGGCATTACGTATCCAATGAAAGTTTTGTTTGCTTTGCATTGCATTTTGTTAAATTTTATTGTTATCATTTTAATGTTTTAATTAAGTGGTTTAATCGTTGTGTGTTAGCAAAAGTTAAATTTCATTTTTACATTTGTGAAGTACACGTTTGTACAATGATGCGTTCATTTAGAAACTGTTTGTTTGAGGGCAGACAGTTGACCAAGGCCAAATTGCCTATTTGCTGTAGATTTTACATGGAAACTTCCTGCTTCTATTGAGCTTTGACTGGAAAATCTCGCATTTCACACTTTTCACTTTTACCTCACCTTGTGTTAACGAATTCTTTACTAGCCCCTCAACTTGACTTGGGGTTCCCCTTTCTTGCCAGTGGCCTCAGTGGCGGTGCGTAAAGATTTGCACGCGGTTCTACAACTATTCAAAATCGCACCAGGCCCTATCCTTTGTCTTGATGTTTGTCGGCTATTGTTCCGACTTGTATTGAAAGAATTTTGACGGTTACTGATGTAAGTCTTGAAATTTACTGTTGTTAGAGTATCAAACACGGTGCAAACGCACAACGAAGAAGTAACAACAGAGCTTAGTATTTTCTGTAAACTACTCTATAAGAATCTGGTCCAGCAAGAACTTTTTTGCGAATTCAAGTACCATACCCCATATAAGAAAAATGCCTTGTCTGCATTAGAAATTGATGCTTAAGTCGTTACCTTCCCAAGTGAAAGTAACTATTTTCGGCATCATCCTGTCTGAACTAAATAACGAAGATATGGAAATTTTGAATNTGATAACATGATTAGCTTTCTTATTCAGATGTTCGTATGGTGTTCCTTTANGTGCAAACATTACAGTCTACATGGTGAAGATGCAAGCAACGAGCAACAAACAGGTATGCCTANTCTCGGAAACACCTACTTCCTCTGCATCCACCTACTGNCTCTGCANCCATTTCCCTACTGGGCACTACTGTTGTTATACTGCAGGTAAGGGCTGTGCTAACACGCTATGCAATACAAGACAACGGCTGCATTAAGCTACTTTCCAAGAGTGGAAAATAAACATACGTCCGTTTGTTTCTTCATCTTTTCGACCTACATAACTGTGACGACATACGTCGAGAAAAAGCACCTGCAGTAAGCTAAAATCGGTGTTTCCTCATACGTAACAAAACACCGACGTGTTGAAAGCATGCACAGATTTAGCAATGATGCAATTTGATGATCATATGTATGTCTTTCGACTATTGCAGACAATAAGCTGCATTTTTAACAACATTTTCTGTATGTATCTTTGTTTCCTTTGAGGGGACGGAAATTGCAGTTCGAAGCTGCGCTGAGTTTTTTTATGACGTTCAAAAGAAAANGTGTTTGAGATTTCAAAGTGCAGTTTCAAATTTGAGCCTTTGAAAATTCATGCTAAACCCTANTAGGAACCACACTTGTATTGTTTAGATTGGTCGCTGTTTTGCCAAAATCACGCAGGTTTGAATATCTGCAGTTAAAGCTAAGATAAAGATATCGCTCCTCTTGCAATCCACTTTGAGTCTTCAACGCAAAAGTCAGGCGCTTCCTCACAGGCATGAGGTTTAAAACAATTGCAATCCAAAACAATTGCTTCGGAAATTGGATTACAGCTTGCGCAGTGCAAATATAACAACCGTTGATCTTTGTAAGAAACTGAGAAACAAATAGTTTTGCCACCCGCAATGGGCTGGTAGACAATTTACTCTAAGGTTCCGTAAGCTTCTGAATTTTCAAAAGATTTTTTGGAGAATCCTAAGTTACCAAACACAACCAGGCCAAGCTCTTCCTGATCCATATTTGAATACCCTCCGAACTGCATGTTAGATACATAAAACAAAGAAACAAACACATTTTGCTAGACATTTATGCCACTAAAGGCAACTTCACCATTTCGTTTATTAATTAATTTGTCTATCATAAATCGGAAACACTGGGAGCTACAGATGTTGTAGACATAAAACTTTTATCNGNACAGCGCCACATTTGTTGTTGATATATCTGACCGAAACCGCACAGTTATANTGTTACGAGCTAGGGAAGAAGTGCTGCATATAACTAGACAACACGGTTTTCATAGTTTTATTTTGTCAGTACATACATTTTTCTCTCCATTTTTATGTATAAAACCATAACCATGGGTGTCTGCAGGGGAGGGGGGGCAAAACGGGCATATGTTCCCCCGGGCACATTGGGACTAAGATCAAAAACTTCTAGAAAATCTGAAGTCAACAGCTTAATCCCGATTAACTGATTTTATTGTTGCAAAATAGATAGATATATAGATTTATTTCTTTATTTGGCGGTACTAAGTTCATTGCGCCAGACGTACTCTCCAAGACAGGATACGCCGGGGAACCGAAAAAATAGAGCTTATCTAATCAGGTCCCGCTTACGTTAGCTGAGATTGACAAGAGTTCCATGATGAAGGGTTGTACCGACCGCAAGACGTGTTGTCGCAGTCCGATGTACAGATTGTGGGATTAATGACCAAACTGTGAGGATGTTCTCATGCCGGAAACAAATGGCCATAACGTTCAATTGTCATGGACCGCAAGGTTCCATACAAAAAGGAAAGGAAAAACCCGATTGAAAGGAAAACCTCTTCGTGTTCCATAACCCTTTCTGTATCCGCTCACACCCATAACAATAACGGATTATTGATTCTGGCCGTAATACAGACTCCAGGGATCGTGAGGAGTTCGCTTTGAGAGATATTTTCTTCATGCCAAGATTCAACTACTTCTTCTGCAGTTGTTGTTGACATTCTCCAAGTAGAACTGGACCGCGGCAGCAACGTATTCAGGAACAGATAAGCTATATTGAAACACGCAGAAAGAAGAAATATACAAACACACACATACAAGCGCACTTAAGTATTTACATAATATTGACAGCCGCTTGATATAACATAACCCAAACATGGAAAATAGACGCCGATTTTAGGAGTGGTTCTCTGGTTGCGAAAGAAGATGACAACATACGGAAGGCATTACTCAAGGACAGTTTATTTGCCGGTATAACACTCACTTTGCACAAGAGCCAGGTTCACTGTTCCCGTATCATGTACTGATAAGCTTGCAGATTACTCATGTCCACTCATCTGTCTACAGAGGCAGGTTGCGAAACTTACGAACGGATCGTTCTACTGTTAGTCTTTCTTGCGTAACAATAACATGGCAACAAATCTTCGAAGATACGCTTCAAGTTACGGCAGTACAGTAGGTGTTTTGCCCCATGTTACTGTTGAACGAAACCATCTTGGCAGGTAATGCAGCGATAAAGTGACTGCTGATGGCAGTAAGCAACGTAGTTTTATACTGTGTGAAAAGAAGCAAGAATGAATCTGTGGAGATGTGCATGAGCAGTAACGTAGCCATCACAAAATTTTTTTTGGGGGAAAATATTTTGAATTCAAGCGAGCAACAGTATTTGTTTTGATACACCGTTTCTCGAAACACAAAATGTTAAGATATTCTGGAAGTTTTGGGTAGGCATGACCCTTTTGTCCTCCCCGCTAAGCCTATGTGGCGGAGTGAATACCTTATCAAACTACACTTATGCAGGCTTCTTTTCACACAGTATGAAACTGCGTGGCTTGTTAGAATACGTCTATGCAGGATTATTGTATAACGTATCGTAATGTATCTGGCTATTGCTGCCAACGAAGCGTATTTTGTGTGACTGTTGCCGTAATATAGGGCATTTATATTGTGGTGTAGAAAGGGTAAAGCATTTTCTGAAAGTCCATTAACATTGCATCGTCGCCAACCTGCAAAAGATAAGCAAAATATTGGCGTTGCCACCCCTGGAAAAATTTCTGCTGACGTCCATGATCACACCCATCTTGCTAGTTGCTACTGTAGATCGAGATAAACAACACTGCAACATTTGCTTCAGTTACACAAACTAAAATTCACTTGAATAATTATTTACCAACAATACCTTCATAGTTGCTTGTTGCCAAAGGTTCATTCCATTTGAAAATTTAGATCAGTATTGCAACCCTCAAACATGATGCAATAGTAGAACTGCGAATGTATGTAGGATTATAAATAAATTACTTAAGCAGGGGTCAAAAACATAAATGTTTTTTACTTAGTGTCAAGTGTAATTTAGCAGCTGACATTCGTCTGCACGGCCAAAAGCACACGCCTTGTTAAGCTAGTTGTTATTTCCTGTAAAAGACCTGGCCTATAGCCACAGGGGGGAATTCGAGGGCAGTCGCCCCCAATTTTTTGTGCCCTCCGAATTTTGTTGTGCCTAGAAAGTGTTTTAGACGTGTAATAAAGACTCTTGCCCCCCCCCTTAAAACATCTATTATACAAAAAAAATTTTTTTCTGTAATTTTACTTTGCCCCAAACCTTAGAACCTAGCTACAGGCTTGTAACAGACAATGCCAACGCAGTCACCCCACAGAGGGGAAAGGACATCAACCAATTTTTTGTGTATTGGACTACTGGAAGCGCTTAAACGTTGGAAATACAGAAAGCGCTACAACCAGTAAATAAGATCCAAGACACCATCTTTGCAAACATAATTCGTATGAAATACGCTTTGCAACGATTCAATATAAGATCGTATATTTTCACGCGGTACGTAATTGAAGGTTCCTCATTGCGGCCATTTACTGTATACGTGACTCTGCGGCGTTGCGTATGGTAGTGAAGACGTTATACAATACGCCGAAATTATGCGGTGACAATTTTCAACAACACGCGGTGCGCCGTCTTTACGTGACGAAAAAGTGCAACATTTCATATCTTCACTGGGAACTAAATGGCTTTCACTCCGTATTCAAAACATTTAAAGAGAATTTTAAACCCAGTAACAGCCTCTAACGCACATTTGATATTTTTGTGCTGCAATGCTTAACCACCTCGCTGAAAAGCGTTACTAAGAGAAAGTTTGTTGCATCTCGATTCTTATCTCAGTTTTTCTCGTTGGTTTGCGGCATCTTCTATTTGTGGTGTAGAATCTTTAAATACGCTTTTTGGATCACATCCCATTTGTTTATTTCAAAGCATCAGCTTATCACTGTTTTGTTGGATCCCTGATACGACTTTTTCGCTCACGTTAATCAGTTCCTTCTCAGTGCTCGATGAACACTTCCTGTTGATGGCAGAAACTGAAATATTGCGGTTCAGAAACTGTAGTATGCTGACTATTACGAATAAATGTTTGCATAACACAAGGAAATCTTCTGTCAGCTCAACGTGATTACGATTATGTGATTCGTTTGCTATTAGACTGTACGAGAAAGCTGGAAAACGTACACGTTTGCTCTGTTTTTCTGTGACGGGATGTGACGGGTTTACTCGAAGAAAAATAGGAACATAAAATTTGCAAATAATGTTGATTTCTTAATGTTGAATCCCTTTGTTGAAGACCAAATCCATTAGCAAACCATGCATACGGCTGGAAACCTTTTATTGTCTCAAAGTTGCTTTAACGTGTGCCTTGTGAAGCACAGTGGTTCAGTATAGCATACAGAAATACCAGATACGTCTTTTTCAGTCCTTTAATCAGATCACTGATCATTTTATGTCATGGTATGGGACAGTTGGGGATAACCTGCTACAGACTGTAATTGCAAAAGTGTCGCCAATAATTGGACAGTCGCTGTAGAGGTAGTGACATCTATAATATGAATCATCAGTACAATCTGTAATTAGCCTAAGTGTGCCTCTGCGTTAGTGAACGATTTATCCGTCGAGTTACTTGGTTTGCAACCAGCCTTCAGTTGTGGATGAACAGTGTCGCTGACATTTTTTAATATTTTCAACATTTTCTGCGTGTAATTGCATAAAACTACGCAATAATCTTTCAAGTTAAACAACTTATTTCCACAGGAAGCATTAAATCGATGTTTGCCAAGGGTTTTCGAAGAAACATTGAGAAGCTTTCTATACGTTCCAGTTAGGACGTAACATCATTTGAATTTTTTGGCAAAAGTGCCTTTAGTATAAAAAAGAAATCAACATTATTTTCAAATTTTATTTTTTTCTGCCGTAATTGATCTGTATTTCATTGATCTCTAGTTTGAAGCTTCCCAAAAATAGCAATTCTACGTATTTGCGCACTAGTATCGCGCTGCACAAATTTTCTCCAATGCACCTTCGTTTAAAGTGTTGAAAACAAATAACTTAAACGTGTGTAAAAAGACGTGATTTCCGCGCTCAGCTTGATGTAAAAATACTATCTGTATCGAATGATGTATGCTGAGATCTAGAATGGACATGCGACATTCCTATCACAGTTTTGCATTTCGATGCTATAGAAACGAAGATAACCATGTATGAAATTATGAAGCTGTTACTCTCGTCGTTTGCCTCTTAATTTTCAGCTCTAAAAATTTGTGATAATTAACTTCAGAAACCAGAAGTATATTACGAAAATTTTGCATTTAGTTATTTCAACGTTTGTGTTTCTAAAATAAAGTCAACATCAATCACTTAAATTGATGTTTAGCTATGCTGTTGGTATTTTTTCTTTGTACGCCATTTATACGAGTACCTCACCTCAGACAAACGAAGAGACTATGCACATGAGAAATTCATAAAAAAGTGATTCACATAGATACGTAGATGAAGTAAAAAGTGGGCGAACCAAATGTGGAGGATATTTGATAAAAAAACAAAAAATACAAACTGTCATTTTCTGACGTTTGGAAGCACTTGTATGATAATGTTCAAAACCTTTCCTGAAGCAAAAATAAAATTATTTCCCTATCACATTTGCTAGCCAATGAACGAATGCAAATATTTTACTTCTACTCAACACCCGGCGCCACGGAGCTTGTTGGAAAAGATAGAAGGTAGTGAAAAAATATTTTTGCCATGAAAGATTAAACAGACGTCTCATTACCGGACTGTAAAAACAGGTGCAGCTGGTTGTCTAAGGTGATTCGTTTCTGCCCGCACATTAGCAACGGATCGTGATGAGTTGTAACTGTTGTATAGCCCCGGGCTGTAAAACTCATTTTCTGCAGGGCAAATGTTGCAAAACAGTTTCGGCTTTTACGAAGTTTCTAGAAACGACCTCATTTAACGCGAAACCAAGAGAATATAGCAAATTTGTCTTAGTTCTTCCAAAAAAGGAAGGAAATTCTTGAATTTTTTTAGGATTTTTCACATTAAATCTAGTCTGATGCAAATTGCCCTTTCATGAAAAAGGTGCCAATGTCAACAATACACATCTACAGCTGTTTTCCAGCTATCTTTTCATTGGAAGGTTCACATGTTTTTACTGGTGCAATTGTTTTGTAAATAAAAACCTTTTTGCAGCAACCAGTCATCCAGCGCACAATGTCTGGATTTCTATGAGCTGACACTGCTGAAAAAACTATTTTGCTTTTACTACGATGCATCTTCATCCTGCATCTGAACAACTATTCACTGTAACAAAGAGATATACAATGTTAGAAGAAAACAGGTGGTCACCATGTTAAGGATGGTGCGTAGAACAAGCAAACAGGCCCGCAACCAGGGGGCGCAAGGGGGCGAACAGCACTTGTGATTATCCAGATTTCAGATGCTTCGACAGCAATTTTGACCTACTGTAAGTGTAGACTTAAAATGAGAGTGTTCGAACGATAGACGCTAACACCAACGATTTTCTGAACATGCTTTCATGGTTCACGTTTAGGATGTGAATAGTTGATATGGCGACATTTGAAATGATGCTTTTCAAAATCTTTTTTCTGTTCACATTGCTGCTGAAGACATTTCAAACTGTTGTGTATCATTTCAAATGTCGCCATATCGACAATTCACATCATAAACGTGAACCATGAAAGCATTGATCATGCTATATGATTGCTACATTATACATTTTCGGCTTTATTTATTTTTTTCGAATTGCTTTTACGTGTTTCGAAAACGTGTTGTGGATCCCTCAAAAGCAGTTTTTACACATCAATTTATTCATTCGCAGTCAAGTACAAAACACTAATTTCTCAAGAAATAAAACAAAATAGTAGGTAAATGAGATATTTTGGATGAGCAAATGAGTTCTAACAAAGACGTCGTGTTAATAAAACAAACACAAAAACTTCGAAGCACTTTTCGAAACAAGCTCTTCAACAAATCTGCAAAGAAAGCAGATGATAAATGTTTCCAACGATCCAAGTCATTAATCCAATTAAATTAATCTTCATGGCCAGCTATTCAGGAAAAGCTTGCTATATACAATACATTCTTAAGTGCCTCATTTCCAGAGCATGTAATCATTTCCTGAGAGTTTCTTGCCATTTTGCAACCGGACAAGAACCACGACAGCACACCAAAATCGTTCACGTAGTGACTCCGCCGCATTGACCTCACAGCACAACAGATGACGAATGGACTACTTTCAATGATATCCGTTTTCACTGGATCCATTCACTCGAAAATTGATACTTGTGCTTGTGTTCATGAGGCGTTTCAGTAATAATTTGCATATACGTTTTATCAGCAAGCATAAAAACTAACTGCCCGGAATGTTCCAGATTTATTTCAAGTGAATGACAACTCCTTGCGGTCAAGGCCTTTGGTACATCAAACACAAAATTGACAAAAAAAGGAGGTAATTATTTCTACATTTCAACAAATACCATTTTGCAAAGAGACGAATGTATGTCATTTTTGGATTAGCTTTGCGGTTTCTAACTGTAACCTGGCGCCTAACGTTTGTGAAACTGAAAAAATACGTAAAATAAGTAATCTTCTGATCTTCTCCTTAAAATATCCTTGTTCATTCGATGCTATTCACAGTTCGATTGTTGTTTATGGTTCAAATGGCTTGGCCACTTGGTTTACATGCTGAAACAATCTTGCAAGAATTGGCGAAGAGGAATGGCAAAAAAGACGTGTTCCGCGTTGCCGAAGAGGTGTTGTTCGGATGTGACGCAGAAACCCGCAGCAGTAACAACAGTCAGGTCGGATATGAAAACAAACAAATGACTTTCAGTCAATTAGGGCTGGGCCTGATCCCAAAATTGTTCTTATTTATTTTTCATAGGAGTTCACCAAACACGTTTTTCTGTCATTCGAGAACGATGCAAACATGTGGTTGTTGAGACTTTTGGGTCAGGTGGCCAAAATCTCATTTCCCTATTTCTTGCACTTCCGTACGGTTATGCCTAACAAAATTCAGCCGATTTGACGCACGTGTTTAACTGGCTGATTACATTCGCAATTGGAAATCTCCGTACCGAGTTAAAATACGTTGACGTTGAGATAATATTTTTCCAGCTTTTATAATATACGCTGCGATATTCCTCTATCGCACAAACAAATAGAAGTAATTAGAACGCCCAAAGTTGAGCTATTTAGAAGCATTCTCTTTCAAACAAGAAGTAGATCAATCCGTTTTCTTTTCACTACATTTATATGTAATTACCATAGAAACGAGCCTTGTTTTGAACGTGTAATTGTCGCAATGTTGTGTACAATCCACCATATAAATTTCGAAGATAAGCTTATTAGACCGTTTTAACACTTGTTGATCTTCCCGGTACCTGTTAGTAGATTTTGAGTCACATTTTTAGTCTTTTCAGCTATGGGCGGATGGTATTGTAACATGTTACTAGTCGTTATACCTGCAAACAAGTTATTGTGCATAAAAAATATTATGATCTTCAAATTAATTTTTTGCTTAATGAGCGTTAATGGCAAGTGAAACAAATTTTGGTAACATTTATGCACGACTGAACAGAACGTGCTGACTCATTCAAAACAGCGCCTACAATATACACAAAGGATTCTCTTAGTTTCAGTGGCCAACAGCAGCATGCGTTTGCAAATATAGTTAATGTGTTCGCTCCACTATCGACGATAGCTTAAATTTTTATTTCGGTGATCTAAGCGTAATATCTTTTAGTTCGGTAATGACAATGTATAAGTCTTGGTGTGTGCTCTAATAAAAAATCGGCGTTCTTTAATAGCTTTAACACGTGTTTGAAACTGCAGAAGTCTTGCTGTAATTTTCCATCATTTCACCTGTTACTTACAATTGCAGGTTTGAAAATTCGTACTTGACCCGAGATCAATCGCCTATAGTAAAATTCTTTGCGCGCAAATTTGACTGTTCTGGCTTTACCTCTGTGGTAATTTGAAACTTGGTTAAAGTGCAGGTTTATTTTATCTCTAGTTGTTTTTCCTGGCCGTATGTTGTAGTTTCGGATAGTAACAAACTACAGTAAATAGAGAAAGTCACCACCTTGGTTAAAAAAGTTCAATAGTTCGTAATGACGGTGCACTCAGATGAAATGGGGATAAGATTGCATTAAACTGGTGAAGAGTTCTAAATCAGAAGTGCAATTTTTGGCCGTGTTAAGATGAATCACCAGCCAGAAACCACAGCGGTCTGAAGCTTCGGAAATTAAGTTATCATGATGCCTACTTTTTCATCACTTACTTTCAAGTGCTACATTATGAGGATACTAATATGTTCACTCACCTGAAGTAATTACTGGCCGCTTAGTTAATTCATGAGAAATGACAAATCAGACAACCGATAATTGGCGCTTACCAAAAGCAATTAACCAGGAAACTGCGGGGAGCTCGTGACAAAAACAGATCTTCGTGAAGGCGATCATAGTGGGAAGCATCACCTGGGATATTGAACATCGCTTCTAGAGATTTTTAGTGAAATACAAAAGTGCCATCAGACCAATAAGAAAGACTGTGCAGGTTGCAACGTTCATATTTGCAAGTCTGTGACGCTTGTGACTAAAAAATGTTGACGTGGCAGATGAAACCAGTGATTATGTTCGTAGTGCTAGTTTAAATATGCTGTTTAGCCAGGTACATTCAGTTCTTTTCAACTTAGGTTTCGCTATGGCTGTAATTCTTTAAGTACATTCTCTGATTGCAAGCAACGAGGTAAGGAAAGCAATGAAGTCTACAAATGACCTCATCTTAATGTCAATTCATGCAGGTTTCATAAAGTGTTAAAAATGATTTGGGAAGATCAGAAACTGTTCATAGCAGAGAAGACTTTAACCAAATGCTGCTTCGCTCAAATATTCAACCGCTTTTATTATTATCTTAAACGTTTTTTCTAAGTAAAACGTTACTGAAGGTTCTGAAACCCGAAAACAACATTTCATATTTCACGCAGTAGTATTTTAACCAAATTTCTTTGGCAAGCTACGCCAGAGGTTTTTGGAGCCAAGAAAATGTAATCGCATTTCCATAGATCACTGAAGTGAAATAGAACTGATTTGTATACGTGAGTCCATACGCTCAAATACATACGCTTGCTTTGCCTAAACAATACTCTGCTGCAGAATTCACAACCAATTTTATCTGTTGCGAATAGGGTTTTGGAATGAAAGTGACGAAAAACAAGTTTACGACTTATTTGTTTTTGCGAAGCACCTTGATCTGATGACTAGATTTTTTACCGTTTGCTGCTATTAACGAGTACACGAGTGATGAAAGTAGTTAAATTCTAAGAAAATGAATGTAAGTGTTTTTACAGTGATCTGAAAAAATAAACCACATCAAATCTATCAGGACAGCTGCAAAGTGCTATTAGAAGAAGTTCGTTCCCCCTTGAAGAAAGCCTGTCCCAAATATGAGATATCAAAAAGTTGGTATATCGATGAGAGCAGCTTGTCGGTTTTGTGTTGCTGTTACACATTAGCTATTTTAAATCCTTGTAAACTTACTGAAAAGTACCAGGTTATGCTAAAGAAATTTTTTATTTAATTTGATGATGAACGCTCGTTAATTTGTAAGCATGGCTTAAATCTTTCAATTATGACGTTTTCCTTATAGTCAATGTTCACCGCTTGGTTTGGAAGTGCATTGGTCTCCTTTATCACGTAAATATAGGAACGAAGAGCTTAGCATCAGTAAATTTAAATTTTTCAGTTTATTTTAGGATAAAACGATTTTGCCACTTAAAAGGTGACAAGTAAAAAGCATTTCTGGTTTCAAATGGCTCGGTATTTAAACAATAGTGCAACTGTTAAGTCTCATTAGACTTTAGAGACTGTGAGTGTACAGCGCAGGTACAATCGTCGAAAGTGCTCAGCATAACGTTTGGGTTAGATTGATCAAAACATAAATACAAAAAATCCAGGATAGGTTGAACTAAACATCCCTGGGCGTGTGGTTCAAATTTGATTCAAGTGAAACAATCTCACTGATGGATGTGGCTTGGGGCGACAGCAGTAGATCCAACTACGTGATAAAAAATAAAATGACCATTTATTTGATTCAAAATCGATGCCAGTCCGTAATCTGAGGTAACGAAACACAACCATTGCATTCGAGAAGTTGTTATGACCTAAGCGTTCTCAGTTCCAATTAGAATCATCTGCTTGATTAGTGTTGTGAATGGTCAGCGGCGCTCATCTCCCCTTGCTTGCGTAAGGGTCACGCGGCCAGTTTTTCACTTGATACCGCATTGAAACCAACGGCAGCACCACATGTGAACCTTTTCATTGTACCCACACATTAACGCCGAGCGTGAGAATGGACCAGCTGCAAGTACCAATTTTCAAGTGTTCGGTATGACCCGAGCGGGATTCGAAGCTAGCCTATCAATTGTCATGGCGCGTTCTCAACCCATGGTATCAGTTTGACGGTGCTTTTCACGAAGATATTTCTACTTTCAAGAATCCGCATCGTATTTGGGAAGCAACTGTAATATAACGTTTCACAGTTGTTTTACTAGACGACTGTAGCAACATCAAAATTCTAAGAACAATTCGAAAAACGAAGGGTACAGAATAATCGTATTTGCAACCAGAACTTGGAATTCAGAATTGAAGCATATCTCCTAAAAAGCTTCCACACTTTTTTGCATTGTAGAACGATCAAAAACTCATTGTGGCATGTATGCTTTGATGACATCACAAACCGCATGACATCACAAATCGCAGCGTCTTTTCAGGAAACCAATCGAGGGTGAAAGTATTGAGTCAAACTAATTTCTCAGAAAAAATATGTTTGCGACTGCTCAAAAGTTTTTGAATTTGGAGTTCTTAATACAAAATGTTTTTGGGAATCCGTTACAATCTGTCATTAAATCGATTTTTATACTTTCTTTAATTTTTTGAAAGGAAATGATACTTAAGTTAGCCATGTTTTTAGTTTCAGGTTGCATCCATTGCCACAACTATGACTTTTGTGGAACGACCGAAGACGCTACTCTTTCTATTAACAAAATACACAAAAATTCGGAGCTTAACTAGTAGTGAGTTCAAACAAAAGCTAGTGATGCATCACATTCATCATATTTCCATAGCACTGCCACACCCCTCACATACGCAAAAACATCATTTACAACTTAGAATTTTTCAGAGTAAATCCAAGTGATTAATAAAGTGGTAGACAAGCGATTTTGTAGCACAAACGATCGGGAAGATCGAAAAGATTTCACGTTGGGTGATTGCTAGGCGTTGCTTCAATTTACAGTATCATTAGGACTGCTAGTTGATGGTCATTAAAATTTAAGTTTTGCAATATTTAAATGATGGTTTGTAAACGCCACGATTAAATTAAAGTTGTACTAAAAACGTTCCATGTGAAAATGAACAATACGAAATGCCCTTAACAATTTAGGAAAAGCATCAGATTTAATTGCCTTGATGAACGTAATGAATTCAATGATTATATAAACGTTCTTAAATTTTCAATCACATTTTTTGAAGAGTTTTTGTCACAGTTACAACATAATATTCATACGAGATTAAAGTTTCCATACTATGATTCAAGAACATCACTTTTTTTCAAGAGCAAATAGAAAGCAATAGTGAATCATCATTTTGATACAGTCCTTTCCTTTGCAATTTTGTAAGCATTTCAAGCTTTATTGTGTATAACAAGCAATTTCGAAAAACTGACACATGATTGGCAACTGTGTAGTCGTCAACTTCATGAAGTGACGTTCAATTTGCAGCTGGGTCTTTACTAAAATTTCGTAATTACGCTGTAGTTACCTTACGACAAGTTATTTTGAAGAAAATATTCTAATATTTAAAGGACGGAAGACGATGGCCGGCTGGAGCACTAATCACTATAGTTAATAACTTCCATGTCTTGCAGAACGACTTCAATCAGTCAATGAGTAGAACGGTATTGAGGTTTTGATCTTGTTCAAAAGGCCATTTTTAGCTTTAGCAATATGCAAACATATCTGGGGAACAGCAAAGCTTTTTGCATAAGTACAAGTAATCTGTAAGTTTTCTCTCACACCAAAGACCAGAGCTTTCTCAGTTCGCAAAAAAACAAGGACTTTGTCAGATTTATTTTGGTACACATCGACCATAGACCAAAGCTCGCTATGAAGGGCATCCATAAAATCTCTTTATTATTTAAAAAATTCCCAAAACAATGAACAGATAAATGTGTGTAACTTATTGCAAAATGAGGAGAGGATATTGGGTTTCACCTCATTTGACCCACCTCATGGTGAGCAACATTAGTTGCATAAACCACATCAAAACCGCAATCGATTTCTTACCTTGTCATTTGTAGCATAATCACATTATGGCCGCAATAATGGTATCAGGATTTTTTGCTTCAGATCAGTCTTATCCATATCTTTGTGCGTTACTCGACCCTTTGCCACAAGTCCACAGAAATATTTACAGGGAGTGATACGTGGCGAGCGAGTAGCATTTCAAGTGTTCTTTTAACTCTAACTGTTTAAAACTGAACGACGCAAATGCAATGCGATTAAAAAATTTGCTAATTACCCAGCACATATAAACAATTTAATTAAAATATGTCATCAATTGCCTTCGTAATGATTATTTTAAATTACGAAGAAACTGCGTGGACACCCGAGAAAGAAAGTATCACCTGAGTGGTCTTTTAGTGCAATTGCGACTTAGCAGTACGTGATATAATTAAAATGATTTAGTTCTTCTTTACACCTATAACGAAACATGATGTATTGACAAAACCGGGCTTCTTTAATTTAATCATTACAATCTTTTGCCACTAATTTATTATCAAAGTCAGGATATCACTCAGTTTCATTTTTGCAAGCTATTATAATTTGGAATGTTTTTATAAATTCATTTTTTTAACGGCAGGAATATTTTGTTAGCTCTGACATTTACGTAGTTAAGTTGTGCAGGCGACCGAGCAAATGTCAGATTTACCGGAACATGTGCTGTCTGCTCTCATACATCAGTTCTACGGAGTTCATCCTACTGAAAACTTGATAAATGAAAGCAGTGGTCAAATTGGCAACGAATCGAGTGTCGTGGCAAGCAGTGGCACAACCGTGGCAACTACCACTCCTGTAGCCATGACCACAAGCGCCGGAACATACAATTGTACTGATAACGTGACGTTTGCATCTACAACTTTAGAGTAAGTAAGCAGGAATGCACGGTTTAACATTTGGTCTCGTGTATATTAGACATAGTGAAAATGTGACGCTGGTCTTGCATTTTCTAGATTGGTGTCATCACCGGATAATGGTCTTTCACCGAGCTTATATAATATTGCTTTTCAACTGAAGGTAGCAAACACAAAATAAAACGAAAGGTTTTTCGAAATAGTGGTTTCCTGTAAGCTTTTATATGAACAATTCTTTTGGTAGGCCATATGTTCGTCCATTTACTGATGCCAATATCGTCGTCGCTGCTGCCATCATATTCTTTTTCATGGCGGTCGGATTGTTTGGAAACATTGTCACAATCATAGTCATATCAACAAACAGCAAGCTAAAGTAAGCCGTCAATTTCTTTCGGAATGCTGAAGCAATTCTGAAACAGGCACTTCTTAAAGTTGCTTTTATCAGCTAAGCTATCTGTTGCGAAGTTGGTTGATAGCAGAGTCACTATGCGTTTTGTACTGACTGCTACTGTAGGTACGCACGAGTACGTTGTGTTGTTTGTATATTTTATTGGACTTGGAATGAGCAGATAGATTTACGAAAAATAATTTGTGCCACGAGAGACTTGACCAAAACTTGTCTATTCTTTTATGTAAACATAATAGAAAAAAATCGACTATGACTGCATTTTAAATAGTGGAAAGGCCTAGCAGCGACAAAGTATCTGTTTTTATGTTATGCTGTCAGCACGTTAAAAATGTCTTTTAGCCCTCTTTTTTCAGGAATTCCCTGTTACAGTGCAGTGCGCAAAATGAAAGACCATTGTGAAAATCGGCTATGACTACATTTTAAATAATGGAAAGGCCTAGCAGCGGAAAAACTATCCGTTTTTATGTTATGCTGTCAGCACGTTAAAAATGTCTTTTGGCCCTCTTTTTTTCAGGAATTCCCTGTTACAGTGCAGTACGTAAAATGAAAGATCATTGTGAGGCTGGCGCTGATGTTATGAACGATCTTGCACAAGACACAAGAAACGCTTTTAGTTGTTTTACGCATTTGCAGCAATTGATATATTCAATACTGAAAATGCAATGAGAAGCAAATGTTGATATATAAGCAGATTGGCACAAGGGAAATGTTTACAATGTATATTTCCTGGAACGATCTCTTTAGTTTTATTTTATAGCTTCAATTCATCTTTGCTTTGCTAGTTTTTTTGATATTCATTTTGTCTTGAGTAGAAACAAGTGCGGAAAGCACACTTTGAATATGAACACACTGTGCAACGTGTTGAATGAGGCGGTAAGCTCAGTGGTAGAGTGTCCGCCTGACAAATGGAAGGTTGACTCGCTGAACGCTCCGGTGAAGTTAGGGGGTCGATTTCAGTAATATTTCTTAGCCAAATCTCATACCAGCTTTGCTACTGTAAAAAAGATGAAGTACACTTCACAACACTACAGTGACAAAACAATTGATGACAAAATAGCCTTGTATCGTGAATGTTATTTTCTGAATTGTACAAAAATATGGTAAATAAAGTTACTTTCGTAGGTTTTAGGGGGACGATCACCACAATCGACCCCTGTGGATCCGCCCCGGGCTAGGCGAGAGTTACTCGAGTTCGGCGGTTGACACCTGAAGACGAATTTTACAATTTCCTGAACGATGATTTACTTTATGTATTTAGTTGCTTTTTTTATTTTGAAAACAAAAAACGCATTTGCTTGTTTAAACAGAAACATATTTATGCACTTCATAATTTCACTGTGCGCGTCGGACTTGACCTCAGCGATGATAAGTTGGCTGTTCCTGTACAGACGAACTTGGGGCTTTGATGTGTGGTCACCTCTTCCTGCGATCTTTTGCAAGGTGAGCGACAATATCTTTATATTCACTAATGTGGCGCATTATGCGCGGGGAAAAATTGGAAGTGACGTGCTGTAGGGTTTTCAAACAAAATGAGTTAGTCAACTTTTAATATCTTCAATATACAAATATTTAGTGTTAATATTCAGGAAAAAGATGGAATTCCCGCAAAAATTAGTGTATATATCAAATTCAGATGAATCGCACGAATCATTTGGAATAAACTGCTTTAAACAATACGATAACAGTTGGAGTTCTAGTAAAGAAAAGAACTTGACACAATGAATGTCACGGTTAACTGGATGTTTACGACTATTTCCAGTTTGTGTTTATCGGGTGCGAAGATTGATTTGGTCTTTGGTTAATCAAAAACATTAGTTAAAACAAACACGTTATAAATTTTTTAATCACAGACATCACAATGCGCAATTGTGAATGCCCCAAAATTTTGACACATTTTACTATCGAAGTAATTTTGCTTCTCTACACGTTAAATTTGTGCAGTGGTTCCAACTTGTACGAACTCCCGGCGTATTCACCAATCCACACAATCAAACGAAGCGCTGCGTGAAATATTCACATATTTTTATTTAACTTAAGCTAATTTGTCAAATGGACTGAAACTTTGATGCAACACATCTGCTACCTCGTTGCTGGTGGAACCAACCTAGCTACACTTAGGTCACTGCACACACTGCTTTTGACCGCTTGTAGACTCATTTACACGCACATCGATTGGGTTTCAGCAGGTTTTTCTAAATTCCTGGTATTGAAGGCGAATGTAAGCTTGCAACGGCCTTGCAATCTCAAAGCCACACAGTAGGCCATTGTGACGGCTCATTTCAGAATCTCTGCTTTGGAGTTTTAGCAGGTTATTGTGATTTTTTCAGTTTTATTGGGCCACTGATTTGATGACGAACTACGTGACAGCTTTGCACATTCTGTCATTCGCAGTTTTGCGCTACATTTCCATACAGTTTCCCATGACCTTTGCAAAAATCAAAATGAAACACGCTCGGGTAAGTTACGTTTGACTTTTGTGGAATACACTGCACGAAAACTACCACGCAATGAAGAAAGTTTTACTTTTGGTGAGGAAGGTTTGCAGTAAGAGCCTCTTTTTAGTAAATGTCTGTGAGCAAAGTGACAAAGTCTTCATCTAAAGATTAACAGCATTAGGGATTTTCTAGAATGCAGTGTGGTTTTGATCATACGAATGAGCGCGTGAGCTGTAGAAAGAGCTTTGCCGTGAGACTCATTTCTCGTAAATCGCCAAAAAGAGAAAGAGACACAAAATTTGTTGAAACGCCTCACTTCTATCTAGATGTTCACCCTCTTGGGGATATAGTAAACTGCACTAATGGTAATAAAACGGATATACTCTTTACGTGCTAGGTACGCTTGATTTCTATTTGCTACTGAATTGCCAACTTCGTTTAATTGTTCTTTATTCTTCCCTGCATCAAGGAAGAGGATGAGGTTCAACACCAAACTTAATGCAAAATTTCAAAGCTGATGTTAGTGAAACCCTTCCCTAAAGCTGAAAGAGTTAGATGAGCAATACAGCCTAGACTCTACTACAGCAAGCGTGCGGATCTGCAAGATATTCTAATCTACTGTTGTAACAACATTTAGTTCTGAAAAAACAAAAATCATTTTGTGACAAAAAATATTTGCTGCCCAACGTTTGCAACTACGCTCCATATTTCTTTACTTTTTCGTATATGAAATGGCATAAAAAAAACTTTTTGTAAAAACATATAACTAAATAAATATTAAAAGTAAACTTTCCAAGACTGAAGTGTAGGTTTTCAAAGCGGAAGGGTCTGCACTCCAGCTGAAGGTAAAAAATATTAAGCGCTCTGCGTTTACGACCTTTTTATCCGCGCTAAACACGCTGTCGGTCTGTATCCACAAACACCCATGAAGAAAGGTGACACTGGCTGCTAGTTGTCAGCAGTATGAAACGATCTTCTACAACGTTTCAATATTTTACAGATATGGATGGTGTCGATATGGGGCGTCTGTTTCTTGGTTGGTTTCATCCCGTACTTCATAGTCTTCAGTGCAAAATACAGAGACCGCACCAGCCAGGCTCCTGATTCAAGATGGCCTGCCTGCACAGTTGACATGGACTGGTACGTAGCACTTCAAGTCTACACGCTAAGGCCGCTAATCATAAAAGTGCTTTAATGGGTCAACAGTCATCACGACGTTATACTGCTAAATGTTCGACCTATTCGATGGTCGCTTTCTCTCCTAAAATTGTTCAAGTGTGATATCATTACACAACAGGGAGGATAACAGGTGCCTTCACGTGGCCCTCCCTGCACGACAATTGCTACAAATGTCAACCAAACCTGACACCACGAGAGCAATCACTGCTACCCGCGCCGGATGTGTTCGGGGTGGGATGGGTCATAAAACGCCTGTCTCAGAGCGCGGCAGCAAAAATACTGTCGAAGATGACCCACGAACCAAAATAATCCAGCTGAAAACCGCGGGTCTCACTGCAAACAAGGACTGACTCTGATAGAGCCGCTTCGTCCCTACTATCCCGGCTAGAGCAGAAGAAGCAGGAGTGATGGGAGGAAGCCTTTAATTCCACTGACTTCTAGCACTCTAGTCGCAAGGCGTGGAGAAACATCAACAAACTTACTGGCAGGTCTGGACGCTTCTCTCGCCTGTGCCCCGTCTTGGCAAACTCCATCGCCTCGCAACTCGTGAAGAATGGGGCACACAGGACCGGCGGCCGCGAGTCCACCAGGCTCGTCAACAAGGAGCTGTCCTATCTATGGAAGATTCCAACACCTGAGGGCACAGTATCTCTGAACTCTTTAGGCCGGAGGAGCTTGCTGCTGTCTTCAGACGCCTGAAGCCAAGAAAATCTCCGGGATTGGATTACATCTTCCTGGAGTTTATACACCACGCCGGGTCGACTCTCAAATCTTGGTTTTGCGACTTACTCACTTCCTGCATGTGCCGCCAACTTAAAATTCCAAAGATCTGGAGAAGAGCACTAATAGTTGCGATCCCTAAGCCAGTAAAGCCACTGGGGACCCAAAGAGCTATCGTCCCATATCTCTGCTGTGTGTCCCATTTAACATCCTGGAGAGACTCATCTACGCTCGTGTCGAATCAATCGATCATCGACACATTGCTCCCACAGGAGCAGGCAGGCTTTCGACACGGGAGGTCGGCCGCAGAAAAAGTCACCCTGCTGACACAGGACATCGAGGATAGCTTTCTGACTAAAAAGAAGGCCGGTGCTGTGTTTTTCGATCTCGCAGCAGACTAAGACACTGCATGGCACCGCGGCCTCACCTGCTAGCTGCTGCGGTTGTTGCCTGATAGACACATGGTCCACATGATCATGGAGATGGTTGGCAATCGCAGCTTTACCCTTACAACTGCAAACGGTAAAAGGAGCAGGTTACGACGCCTCAAGAACAGCGTCCCGCGGGAATCAGTCCTTGCTCCCCTTCTCTTCAACATCTACATCTCTACACTTGCCAACCACCGTCCCCAGAAAGTATGCATATGCTGACGATCTAGCAATCATGCATGCTGATGGAGATTGGCAGGCAATGGAGGTGTGCTGAGCAAGGACAGGCAGTTGTAGGTGACTACTCCAGACTTGGCAGTTAAAGCTCAGCACTACAAAAACGGTGTCGGCAGCCTTCCACCTTAACAACAAGGAAGCTACACGTGAGGTGAAGTTAACTTCAACAACGAAACCTACCCTTCTGCTCCGAGACCAAATACCTCGTCGGTGTAACGTTGGACACGTCGCTCACGTATCGCAGACAACTTGAATCCCATTGCAAGAAGCTGACATCACGCGTCGGGCTCCTGAGGCCGCTTGCTGGCTCCGGCTAGGGTGTAGGAGCAACAACTCTGCCAATAGTCACCCTTGCCCTGGTGCAGTCAACCGCAGAGTACTGCGCGCCTGTCTGGTGCCGCAGTGCTCATACCCGCCTTATCGACCCCGCCATCAACGGCGCCTTGCGAATTGTGACTGAATACCTGTGTCCTACACCAGCGGACAACCTTCCTATCCTCTTAGGCATCAAACCTGCTGAGATTCGTCGCAGTGGAGCCACACTGTCTCTAGCACGCCGTGCCATGGAGCCTGAACACCTCCTCCACTCAGTGCTCACCAGTCCGCCGAGTGCATATGCACGTAACCTCAAATCGAGACACCCATTTGTACCCATCGCACAACAACACAGTTCGTTTGACAATAACGACATGCGTGCGGCGCAGTGGGCGGATCACTAATTGAATGCAGAGTGGGCGGACAACCCCACAGTACTCCACATTTTCATCCCCTGACTAGTGCCAGATGAGGCGCTAATGAGCCCTGAGGCACAATGGTTCGAGGTTCTCCATTCTTTCAATAAAAAACAATGTCGCGTAGTGTCCCCGTAAAAATCGTGCCCATCACGCAAAATAGCGCACTCTGCAACATTAAATGAAAAGACTAGATATGCAATCCGAAAATGAAAACCTTTGTCTAATCATAAACTCAGGAATGTGAAAAACTTCTCAGTTTTTTTCCACCATGTTAGACACTCAAATCATAATAGTACTCTTCATGCATTTTTGCAAGCAAATTCATACATCAGCTTGTCAAAAGGTTTGTTTCCGTGATAGTTCGCTCTCAATACTAATCAGCGACAAATGATTTAAACGTTGTTGTTGCTTCTTGTGAAACGTTAACATTGGTATCGCTTTCAACTGCAGCAGTGGTGAGGAAACTATTTGTTATCACGGGCGGCATGGATTGCCCATTTTCGCTGGTAGGCTGCAAAATAATTTAATTTTACCTTAAAACTCTACTTTTCATCTATGAGGAAGAGTGACTTCTCTTCACTTGCTATTTATGCACCTGCTTATTATGGAGCTTCGTTTTGATACGATGTTGCGCTCTAACTTAGGTAACGAAAATTCTGATGCAGGACAAATCAAATGTCCACGCGGGCCGCAGGTTCCCCAACCCTGAATTGCAGCTACACTGAATTGATAACCAGACTTTGACGTTATTTTGGCTTCGTTATATCGCACTCATTCTTATCCAGTGATGGCTTCTTAGTTCTTACGTTTGATGTTAGAGATCAAGCTTGTCTAAAATGCATGGCAGTAGCCATGGCATCTTTTTCTTAATTTGCTCATTTCGTTTTTCTTGCTCTACTCTGTGTTTTCTTTTAGCGGCTCCACTTTTGTATTTCCGCTGTGTTTGTCCTGAATTTACGATATCCGTAATCTCAGGTACGAGGCACAGTGTTTTCTAACAACACTCAAGCACTACAGCCTTCACTACGAAGTTAGCCTTTCTAACTGATGTAGCTTGGCTACCATCGAAACGTGCTTTAAGCCCTGATAGTTTCCTCTGTGCCCTGAATAAGATCCCATACCGTTCTCCAATGAAGTCAGAAGCACGCATGTTCTGTATATTGCAGGAGCCCCCAAATACTTTTTGGAGCCACCCTAAAAAACTGTTCTAAATCTGGGTTTTTCAAACTGACCCCTCGGCTACCTTTGGGGGCCACGAGCAGAGGCCTTTACTAAATAGCTCTGTCGTGATAATGCAAAGCCCTCTTGATGAGCAAGGGGCCATAAGTGTTGAGAGTCTTTGGAGCGGGGTCACAAACCATGAAAGTTTGAGAACCACTGTCTACATTCTCGTGACCCAAACATTTCGTGAACGTATAATTTTGCGGAAAATGCTTTATAATCAAATATAAATTTTAGGGCTAGGCCTACTGTTTGCAGTAGCAATTTCCGTGCACAAAGTTGTATGAAACTCAGTACATAAAACAGTAGGCCTAAATGGTCGCATTTATTCTGTCTAATGAGAATGGTAAATTAAAAAGGTAAATTTAATTTATGACGTGACCCAAAGTGGAAGGTATCGCCACCCGAATTTGGGTCACGAGTCACTATTTACGGACCGTGGTATATTGCACAGAACGTTGGGCAACAATCACAGTGAGAAGGCAGGCTATAACTGCATTGAATGCTGGCTTTCGTGTTGGGGACCCCTTGACTGCAGGGGCTCTGAGGCTTGTGCCTCACGGGCCTAATAGCCAATATGGCACTGCCCCTGACACCAGCAACCCCCGTATGACCCTCCCAAGAATAGAGTGGATCCGGCTTAACCGCCTCCACACCGATGTCGGGCGTTTCCGCTCCTGTTTGTACGACTGGGGTAATGGGGTATGTCCTCCTCTGCGACCTATGAGTGTTGCGCAGAAGAACAAACCGTCGACCATGTTGTCCTCCAATGTCCAACCCATCGACCTCGTCATGTACTGCAATGCCTGACGGTTCTGGACAATGAGACAATCAAATGGCTGTTCAACATCTGCCCCGGGATCTGGTGCGGCCAAGCAGTGTTTATAACAACTGGCTCAAAAGAAGAAGAGGATTACACAACAGTCATCGGTGCTTTTATCTTATGTGTGCAAGGCTCACAGAGCTTCGTAGTGTTTTCACTTTCCACAAAGATCGATGCCATAGACGCAAACCACAACAAACGTTTGCCGTCTTTGCTTTGATGTCCACTTTTGCAGTAAAAAGCTGAAAAATACTTTCTTCGTTAAAACACGTTATACCTTACAAAGCTAGCTAACAGTCGCGATTTAGATTTTCTGTATCAACCCCATTGAACTGATTGTGTGTTCAAACTATTGAAGGAAAACTTGTCTTCACTCTGAATCTTGCCGCTAAACATAGAAATACTTCTAGTTGAGGTATATATCCCAGCATTGGTGCTGCGATTGTCTAACGTAACATTACTTTTCCTGCAGTTGAGCTATACATGAATTTTGCAAACCAAAACAATTCAGAAAGAAGCGAATTTACCTTCTAAGTATTGGAAAGCAATGCAAGTGTGAAAATTAGCAACATTTTCAAAAACGTAGGTGAATGAATGACTCAAAGATGCTGGAAAAGCTGATACTTATTCTTTCTAGTTTTATAAATATGCTTGGGGTACTTTTGTTTATAATGTTTGCATCACAATTGCTTTATTTCCTTTCTACCTTTTTGTACTCAGGTATGAGGAATACATAACTTACGCCCAAGTCGGCTACTCCTTGTTCCTTTACGCGCCTTCTATCGGCGTGGTGTTGATGTCTGTGCTCATTGGCATCACCGTGCGGTCACGAACACGCGCCATTTCCTCTTCTCAAAATACAGAAAAGAAAAAGAGAAAAGAGAGACAGGCAGTCTTGCAACTAGTTCTCATCGTGCTCTCCTTCTTGATTGGCTACGTTCCATTCACAGGCAAGAGATTTCATTTATTTCATGGCCGGTAGCGCGAGTTGTGGAGCAGCTAAATGTTGTTTGGTTGCATAAAAACTTTTCTTTAATGTAGCTGATTGCTTTTTGGTGTTTAGCAGCTTGCAGCAGCTTCTTCATTGAACGTAAAATTTTGCAGCATCAGAAACAAAGAATTAGGTGATCAAGGGCATAAATCCAGAAGCACCATAATGACTAAATATTTCTTGTTCAACTAGGACACCGCAATTTGCATTATTTTGATCTGTTGGGATACAATCACAAACAAGCATATTTTTTAAGAAAACCTCAAGAATTTCTTTGTGCAAATCAGAAAATATACGTTTTTTTTGCAGCGTATGAATTCTGGTCAGTGGAACCTCGTCCGAACACCATGTACTACCGACGTTTCGATTACTGGTTCGGCCTAACAGAGTACTTCTTCTTGCGATTTTCTGAATGTCTCAACCCTGTCTTTTACAACCTTGGCTCTGCAAAAATGAGAAGATGCACAATTCAGTTTTTTAAACGACATTTCGCATGCAAAAGTTGCCAACTCAACACTACTGTTAACACTCAAAGTATCTCAACCTCATCACAAACAAATGATATTGGCGTTTAAACAGAGAGAAAGAATGGAGTCAGCTTGTTATTGGCGTTGTGCTATGACCAGAAAAATATCCTGATGAACAAAGCAGCGCATAATGGATTGTTTCATATGTGACTTGAAAATTAACAGCCCATCGTCAACTGCCGTAAGCACCTTGCGTAAAAGTCAGTTGTCGACAAACTTCACACTTTTTGCCGCACATTTTTGAGGTCCCAGGTGACGTCTTCTGCTTTTTATGAAATCCTGGATGAGTTCACCTGCCATTTTTGCTCCTCATTGTGCCCTGTAGAACAAAATGTGTAGTGCACGCTTGTTCTTGACCTTTTATCAAGCTTAGTATAAAACGTCTAAGAAAAAGTCTCAGCCCAACTTTTCAGTGTATGTATGCGCAGAACACTTGCGCAGAACATTTTCGCCCCGGTTGTTCAACGGATGAGAATAATTCTCATTGTTTTCACCACATGAGCTTTTTTGACCTGAGGACGGTGATGCGTTTGGTTATGCTGGCCATTTTGGCGTACGTTGGCCATTTTCAGAAAACTTTCTAAGGCCCTTTTAGTTTTTTATGCCAACCACACCATGTCCATAACTAAAGCAAAGTGCTGGTTTGTAGATTCTCCCTTGTTCTGTAGCCGCGCTATTCTATGTACTACATAATAAGAATGTTGTATATTTCAACCACCAGCAGAGCAACTAACAGATTTCTGTTGCTGCAAATCCACTGGATTTGAGGCAGTGAGATGTGGCACCAGTAATTGTATCACTTCGTTTTGTGAGTTGGCAATGTTGTCTCTTTTTCCTTTATTTGTGTTTCTCCACGTGCCGCGTTTTTTCAGGACACTTGTAATTTCATAGTCGTTATAACCAAAGGTTTAGGCTGAGTTGTCAGTATTTCGAAAAGAGCTTGCAGACCTACGATTCAACCAATTTATAACACCCTTACTGTGGCCGAAGTTCAGTGTGATGGAGAGAGACCCTCGGTTGACAACAGACATCTGACATCTGCTATGGCAGAAGCAGGCATGTAAGATGTTTCGCCTTCGTTGTTGCATCATAAGCGGTGCCCATGAACAATTTTTGAACAAATCGTTTTGTGCCAGTGCATGCGCGCTTTTTCAAAACTTCGTCATTGACTGAAGCAACTTGTAAATCTGATACATGTGCGTAATTTTAAAATAAGAAGAGATTGCAGCTGAATATTTTTAATTCAAAGTTTGCAGAACACCAAAATTTTTAAAAAGTTCGGTACTCAGACGTGTGTGGAAAATTTGCTCGGATTTCTGAAGAATCACTATTCATAAAAAATTTCCGATGTTTCTTGCAACTGCAATTGAAAAGACAAGTTTTCAAATAATAAAGGAACTTACAAAAGGGTCCAGCAAAAAAACTAATGAAATATATTCGCATTTGATATGTCCTTAGAGTTTTCGAGAAGAGCTGGTTTCATCTTCAACAAAATTCAATAAATGAAACGCAAGTGCTTGCACCATAAACACGATAGAGTTATTTTACAACAGAGAAATTCATAAAAGTCATTGATCAGTGTGGTAGTTAAATCAGCTGTGAAATATATTTTAAATAATTGACCCAGACGCAGAATATTAACTCTGATATCGAAGCGGAAGCCTTTCAACAGCCAATGTTCACAATTTTCTTTCAACAGCCTACACAACAAACTGATCCGTTATTGGCAAATGTTAAAAATCAGATTCAGTTGGACCTTCGAATTCCTTGATATCACCACTATAGCATGTTAGGTGCAGCGTTGCCAAACAGGCAGCAGGTTTTGGGCATTACTCATGTGCACTCGTTTAGATACAGGCACGGTTTCCACTGTCAGGCATATGTTGATTAATGTAACTTCATCTGAATTGCCAACAATTAATCTCATTTGCCAGCTGTAGGCACTCAGTCAGTCCACGTTTTGTGGGAAGTGGGCCCTGAGCGTTTAATGTAAACAAAGATTGATAAGCTTTCATTGCTTAAAGGTTTTGGAAACAAAATCGCATGATTTTGTCTCAACTTCTGCGTTTCGGATATTCACCAGGATTAAAAATGCTTGTGCAGAGATACTCGTTTGTAACTTGGGCTTTCAGCACCAACATTTTGTGAAATATAAAACAACAGTCTGCAAAAACATGTCTCGGTAATTTAGCATTGTTTTCGGTTTTCAAAGACTTACGTGGTTCTCAGAAAGTGGCCACATCGGCTTTTGAAAATACGGTAAATTACAGTACTTGTACAAGAGCATCAGTACGTTGAACAAGTTAAACCACCTTTAGTGCTGTATTGAATTAACAGTTTCATCAGCACTAAAAAATCCTTCAAAAAACTGTAATTGTTTTAATCCGAAACGTCTCAAAATAAAAAATGTACAGATTTTTGAAGTTTTTTAGTGCTGATGAAACTGCTAAGTCTATCCCAATTTTATCCTCCAACGATATTGAATTGATGACTACTGTTCGATGCTGGGTTTCGATTGTTGTGTCACAGAACAATTGACTGTGGTTGCAACATACTTTCTGCTTTATTATTATTAGGACCTCAGCACTGAGGCCTACTGGTTACTTCACTATTGTTAACCACTGATTGTAAAAAATACCATAGAAAACTGCTGAGTAGAAAATAAATTTTGAGTATGACAGGCAGTGAAGTCTGGAATATTGTGATGAGCGACGTCACATATTCACTGAGACATGTATAAAATCAACACAAACAGAAAGCACGTTCACGAACTCCCCTATATAATTGTAAACTAGACATGTATTCTACTGCTATTTGAAAATATGGATGGCTGAGCCTGTTGACTGCTTCGTTTCGTACTTCGCAATAGACTTGACTGCAACAGGAACATTACTAATACAATCCATCGATGGGCGCGATCAAGTTAGATTCTAACACTTTATCCTCTTACTTACCGTTAGTAAGATTACCACGCCTAGTCAGCCAATACAAAGACCACGACCGCCTAAATCTAGCTCATTTTTCAACATAGCTAAAGGTTCTTCAAGACCAAATATTACGTATTTGTTACACAAAGCATCTCATTAATTGTGGACAAAAGTTAAAAACATCTTACTAAAAGCATGTTGCAATGAATCTTTTGTTAAGAGAATTAAAGGGACTCAGAGTTCGTGTAGTTACCCGCGTGGGGAAACACTTCACTGTATCTTTGCGGAGAACTCACATCAGAAATTGCTTTTCATGAAACACACAAGTTATTTCCTTTCTTCCATGCAATACAATTTTTCAACCGACATGCAAAGTTTCCATCGGAATATGACAATGAATGTGTTGTCTGTTTTTATATCAAAATGATACTCAAAATGTGTCAAAAGAATTTTTTCGATTTTAGCGCAACACCGACAATTTTTATACAACACCTAATCCAACTTATAAAACTAATAGAGTATATCCTAACAAATATATCTCTACACTTTATCTTTTCTGTTTTTTCGTTTGATGAGGACGAACTCAATCAAATGATTGTCACGTTATCAGCAACCTGGGGCGGCTCGTCTAGAGGAGCTGCCGGGCTGCAGCTCTCCCTGAAAAAATGTAAGGCAAAAGATTCCGCCAAAAGGCCAAACTCGCCTTAAATCTGGATTTAGTTGCGAAATTTCACAACACAATCATTTTCGGTACTTCCGTCACCATTTTGGCCCAACCTTTCCTAGGAATCCAACTAAACCAATGTTTCGCTCATTTCCAACGATGCCGCTTATGCGATGACGTTTTCAGCACACTTCCCGATGAATTTGGCGATTTCGGGGCTGTCTTCGGCGCAGCCCAAAAGGAAAGAAACCAAACAATTGGCTACAAGAAACACGGTGTTATATCAGCTTATCGCAAAGCGTTTTTGTTATTTTGACGATGATTTTTTAAAGAAAAAACGGAGCAAATATGATCTGAACTGTTTTTCACCACCTGATTTTCTTGGATATTGAATTTTATAATTAAGTTTAACAATGATTTTACTAGCACTTTGGCGATATTGGCGGCATTGGATTCAAATCTAGTCGCCAATCTCGGGTTGCGAAAATACAGCCCTTCGTTTATCTGCACCAGT
>JGI24158J21664_10000255_pt1 | contig 43024 bp, 32 predicted proteins | sample Ectturendosymbi3_FD_21664 | JGI IMG/M metagenome (IMG submission 21664) | reverse complement strand
TATAACTGCGTTTCTCTCGCGACATCCGTTCTGGCAGCAGTATTAATTTTGTGCGCCAAAACTTTCATTACTTTTTGATGGAGGTGGTTCACCTTGGTTGGTGTTTCAGAATATTATAATGTTTTCAATCAACGCGTTGTTGCACTGCTCCTGAATTGAGCTTAATTTCGTACTTTTGTCTGCAACCATGATCACATTTTCCAGATTCATTTATCCTTTTCAGTTCACTTTTCAATTTCATTTTAATTTCGTACTTTAAATAGAGATTATTTATCATGTTTCTCAAGTCTTCCTCGTTTAATTGTGGCTGCTTGATGTTGGATTTGCTCGTTTCAAGTTTAAGTGATAGGCTTCTACTTTGACAATCCTTGTTTCATTTGCATATGAAAATCCTCCCTCTATCTCATTCGCACTAAACATTTGGTCTTTTCGATAACGTGATTGATAGACTCTATACCCTACCGTAATAGGAATATTAATATTTGTCTATGAACAAAAGAACATTACCTCTTCCGTCTCTTCCGACAGGGTTTTTCTTTCAGCAGTGTTAAACTAACAGGCTAGGCCTGGGTAGACGATAATTGCCCAGCACTCCATTGCAACAGATATTTGAAAAGTGGTCAGTTTCAATATTATTTGCGCGTTTATTTACAACGCCTGAAATTTTAATGGCATTCTCACAATCCAAGCTGGAAAGCTGCGTAAAGTTTTGAAAAATAAGGTGCAGCTATAATTCTGTAATTAGTTGAATCTGAAAGAAGTCGCACAGGGCCTTTGCAATTTAGTTTATCGACGTGGAAATACGAACGATTGGTTAGGCAAGTCCTGCTGGCTACCCCCACGGGAAAGTGACCCGGAGGTCGACCAAGGACCATGTGATGTGATTACATTTCCGTCCTTGCTTGCTCCAGTCTTGGTGTGGAACCAGCAGAACTATAAGAAGTTTCTGAAAACCGCGAGGTATTTCGACTCCACCAAGGACAGCTGCCCCCGCGAACCTCCCCATTGGAAAAGCGGATGTGAAAATGAATGCATAGTGAATGTAAATGTAGAATGAATGTAGAATGTAGTGAATGTAGAATGAATGTAGATTTAGTGTGATGATATTTTATGCTGCTTTACGTCAGGATCCACCGTCACGGGAAAACGAAAACGTTGTAAGATTATGATGCATTAGGAAAAAATTTGTGCAAATCGATTCTCTACTTAAGTCATACTGTACATGGCTTGATGATTTTATGTTTAAATTAAGCTTAAACCATGAGCATGAAAGAAACAAGGAAAATACGTCATTTTCAAGATGTGCTGGTTTTGTCTGGAGGTATTCTTTTATGTTCTGAAGAAACTTTACCAACCACAAAGAGAAGTTTCCAGCATTCCGTTCTAAACAATTTGTGCGTTATGATGTGAAGCACGTCTGATTTGAGTTGCTCGTTGCCATGTTTTTTTCAAGAAGCATGGAAGGAAAATTGCTCCAGCTGTAGGCCTAAACATCTTTTCATGCTTCAAATTTCATAGCTAAAATAAAGGGGATTCACTTTCTGTTATTGAAAACGTGAATAACGTAGATTTGAGCAACCGAGTAACCAGAATCGCAATAAAACATCTTTAAACTGCAATTTCAGTTTTGACATTTTGCTACAAGACCTTTTGAGGACAAGCGGGAAATATTGATTAACACTAATGCTTTTCATTTTCCCTACAAATTTTAAGTGACAGTAATGTATTAATGCTGGTAAATCAACCAAATTAATTCCAGTACTGACGTACCAAATATTAGGGCTCGTGTTGCATTTTGAGTGATCTGATGTGTCTGATTTGACTGTGAACTTCAAGCTAAAATTACAATTTCCTACCAGCAAATGGACTGCGATTGCTGCTGTACATTAAGGTTTCAAATGACATAAGAAGGAACTCAAGTCGGCATATTGCACTGTGGTTTGTCTGATTCACGACTGTAAGTCAACCGGTGCGTTTTAAACAATCTTCTCGGCGCGCGCTGTAACCCTCAAATTTGTTGCTGTTTACGCAAATGGCGTTAAACAAGCGTAAGCACAAGCTCTCTAGTAAGGAAAACCTGAAATGACGTCTTGAGCCCTAATAATTCCGGAAGGGGGGATTCACAAGTGCAGGGAGTTCAAGAAACCACACAAATATATAAAAGATAATGAGATTGAAGCACAGCATATTTTAATAAGATAAAATCGTCACAATTGTTTGATTCAACATAGAAAAATGTTAGCTACGGTAGGTAATGAGCCTTCTATTCATCTCCTTCAATATGCAGCTTGTCATAATTGTATGGGTTTTTGACAAATGAGATAATAAAAGTCTAACGAGAGCTAGCAAGCTTTTGAAACTTCAATTAAGAATCTTAGTTGAAAAACAATGATCTGACGAAAGCTACTTTTTTCAAAATAAACTTCTTCCAGTAAACAGATTTTTCGAGGAATCCAATTCAAATTCGCTATTGTTGTCCTTAAAATATTCTATACTTCTACCTCCTGTAAGTATGCGCAAGCAATAAGTATGCGCAACACACTAATGCTTTGATTCATCTTAAGAACATTGCTTAAATGTATGTAGCTCGTTCCGGTAAGGAATGAACTCCACACCAGCAAGCAGAAGACATTAGGGAAGTATATCCACACGCACAAAACTGAACGTGCGAATGTCTTTCAATATATCTTTAAACCTTTAACAAAATCAAGTTATTTTATGAACCTGTCAACGAGACTGTCCATTGTTAAAATTTTTTTAAATCTGTTTAAATGTTGGTGTCTCAGAATTTTTGCGTTTGAGAAAAACAGATTGTACCGCAATTCTAGATGCTTCGACTGAATGAAATCATATTGGAAAGACAAAACGTTTACAGACTGTAAACCAATTAAAAAGTCAAAATGTGTACGTCAGCAAAACATCTTTTTCGAGACGCCTAGTTCATAAGCGTTACATAATTTTAAACTCAATAAAAGCGATTGTCTATATGGATTACGCCAGTTCAACGGATGAATAAGCAAAAGTTGCGTTTGAAGAAAAAGCGCAAACTTCAGTACAACCCACCTTTTCACTCGGCGACTTGCTCACAGTCAAACCCGGATAGTGACGTAAAGAGCAATAATGCGTCGCCAGAAGTGATGAAATCGTTCGAAGGCGCATGTTCAAGCACAAGGCGTAGAGAAAATTTGGGCCTTGTCATCTTTGTTCCGTCGTCCTCCGGACATCCTCATTGAGAACTTGCGGTTTGTTGCCATAACAACGAAACGTGGCGTAACTTTTCCGCTGTAATAGACCCTGTTCTCGCGTAATTGCACGAACTCTCGAGGTCGTCCTCATTTTAAGCGTGTCAGAAAAAAACCACCTCCTCTATTACGCTCCTTAATCGTGGATTACACCGCGAAAAATCAAAGATCTAAAAATTGTTTTTTTCCGTATGTGATCTCACTTGAAACCTCAAAGCAAAGCTGGAACTTGCTTCTCGTCTGCGCAGAATGGAACCACTTGTTGTCACTTGCTATTTCTAGTCACCAAGACAGGCCGTCTGCAGCCAGTGGTAAATCCTAAGCAACATAAAAGAAGATGGGTGTGGTGGATACTTAACGGGTGATTCGATATTTTAAAATTTGACAGCGATAGTTGCATCCCAGTCGATTCATGCAACTGGCAACCGCAAACCCGTGGTTTCATACCCTGGGCTTCTTTAGAAAATCGGGTATATCAGGATATCGATGAAAGCCAACATCAGTTTTCTTTAAGCCACTTCACCTAGATAGGCACAAGCCCAAGCGGTGGAAGATCATGTAGCCTGTGTGGTTTTGAGATCACAACAAATCCGTAAAGATGTTGCAACAGAAAAAGTAAACACCGCTGTAAACCTACGCTGAGTTTGTGCTTGAGTTTATATTACCTATTATTACACAGAGATTCAAAGCTATTTATGCTTTTAATATGCTTCGATCTGTGTTTATTATTCTTACTGTGTTTTGCAGAAGGCATGTCCTATAATAATTAAAACGCTTTCATAAAGGATTCACTTCACAGCAGCCAGTCAGTACTTACGGGTGTTGTTTAGGCCTATAGCCTATATATGTTCCTATAAATAAACATCCTCAGCGCTCGTACAATGGTTGAAGTAGGAATTTAAACAAACGGTTCAGACCGAAACAATTCTATTGACGCGATCCTTGTATTTAGTAACAGTGGCAAGCGACAATCATTTACTGACTAGGAATCCACTTGGTTGATACTTGTTTTTAGAATGTTAATTAATTTTGTTGATGTGATGATTACAAATAAAACATGAATTTCTTGCGCAGTAGTTTGCTTTAAAATATGTTGTTCTATCCTACTTGCCAATGCGTGGTATACGTTTTTCCGAACCATTTTTAGTGCACGTTGTGTTTTTGATAAACTGTACCACATTTACACATCCACCTCAATTTACGTTTTAGTTTTGCTTAACCTAAAGTTTGTGCATAAATCAGTTCTGATTAATTATATCAGTAAAGATTTTCCTTGCCATTATAACTTTTTGCAAAATATGGCCTGAGCATGGAAGATTTATTTTAATTTTATGCACTTTATCCCGCTCAAATCTAACCAATAGAATATTGTCTGAATACTGAATGTGCTTCGCAATGGTCCAATATTACCTGTGTGGTGGAAGCGTTTTGGGGAATGCTGTACGTTTTCCCACATCTTTGAAAAGTTCTTTTTCTCAAAGAAAGATATATATTATCAAAGTTGCGTTGCAGCTCACATTTGTGAGGCAGTGATTCACGATACCTTGATGAAAATTACGTTTGTGCCACAAAGGTAAAAATGAAGAGACAACAAAATAGTTTACCCTTTCATGAATAGTAGCAAGTGTCACAACCTGTGATGATCCTGTTTTGAGATGACCACTCTAAACCGCAAACAACATCAGATTAGCAACGTCACACGTCATTGTGTTCTCACATGGCTTACGTGAACTGCTTTTTCCAGACTTTGTGGTAAACGCGAATACAAATCTCTTCCTTGGTGATGTGTTCGGGAAGGGTGTTGAACAATGCAGCCATGTTTGCACTGACGAAAGCACTACGTCAAACCAACGGCATAATAACATGAACATGCAGACAGAATCTTTTTTGATGAAAAGTGCTAAGCATCAGAAAATGTTAAGAAACGTAAGCTTTAAACCTACACCCCTAATTCACTACCTAGGTGCTGGACTAAATAAACCACTTGTTGATTTTTTAGGTCTTTGCTTTTTTCTAATAAATTGCCGTATCGTCCTTTTGTCAAGTAACAGTAAAAGTTTTTTGGCATTGCTGTGGCGTAGCACTGTTTGTGATGAAATGTTACTAATCGATTTTGGAAATTTGTTGATCTACTCTTCGGCCTTTTGTTGGTCTTTCTCATGATTGATTTCACATTGCCAGTTTTAACTTTCCGATAACTGTACGTAAAGGTTAAAGTTAAAAATAATGCACTCTAAAGATCATAGTTACATAGTTACACGTGCTCAAGAATGAAAAACAGCAAAATATGATGCAATAACCTAAATTAAAATCTAAAAAAAATTATTGTTTTGCTTCTTTCCTCCAAAAAACAAAACTTTTGTAAAAAACTTGTCTATCCGTTGTTCTTAACCCTATCTCGCGTTACATCCGTTTTTCACGCTAATAAATAATTTTTTTCAACAGCATAAAAATGTGCTTATCACTTTTTGTGCTGCAGGGATGCCTTTAAATTTAATTCTATTAACAGCGCAGCAGTGATCTTTGTTGACGTCACATTCCTTTGAAAGTTTTTAATCAGAGGGTAATTTCCTTGCAAATGTCGAAATACACCAGGCCAGCGTGGTACACCTGCTTGTGATCAACAACCTATTTTGCAAAAACGCGGCAGCATATCGGTCACTTTCAAGAAAATGATTTATAAAACATTAGAATCGCAACATTTAAAACTGAAAGAGGTAGGATAAATGAGATCATCATTGAAAATATTGCCCAACAGCAAAAAGTAATTTAATCTCAATCTTTATCAGAAGAAGCCTATGGTTGAGGCCTCTCTGCGACGCTATCGTTCCTATATCAACGCAAATGTTAGTGTTGGTAAGTTCGGCACTATCGTCCAATGTTTCGTCTGCCATCTGATTCATGTTTATAAATTTGACTTGCCTAATAGAAGAAAATGTACTGTAACACATTTATGTTCTTTCAAATGCAGAGTACATTTTTGTGCGAAATTTTTCAGTTTGGGAAATTTATCTTTTCTGAACTACAGTATATCCAAAAGCTCTCTGCAGTCTAGTTCAGGGTTTCTCAACTTGTGTGAGCCATGGCCCAATAGAAGGTCAGGGAAGAATTTTTGGCGGGTGACGGCCCGGTATTACTGGCATTGAGTACGTTTCGCAAGTTGAACTTTTTAATAGAAAATGCACGTAGCTCTTGAACCACAAACGTCATAAAAGGCTGTCCTCCTTCATTACGTGTCAGATATTATTGGGAGATGAAAACTTCCACGTAGCCTATACCACGTTGTGCACAATATACAGTTACTGAAGGCATTTTGAGGCAAACCTAGGCTCTTCTTGCCATGGAAGCGAAATCGAGAAGCAGGCTTAATGTGAAAGATGACTTTATGTGTGCATTATCATGTAATGAGCCTCGAAGGTCGTGTATGCTTTCCAACAGCAACCAGACTCACCCATCGCATTGATTGTAGCTCACGCTGTGCTATAAATGTTGTTTAAAGTTGTTTGTATTTATGCTCTGTGCATGTGCAACAGTTGTCGCATTGGATAAGTTGTACAGTCGGTGGGTCACGGACTGTTTATTAATTAGGCCACATGCTAACGCCGTTTTTATTGTATGTTTCTATTAAAAGATGCTCGTTCTAATCAAAATTTCCTACTGTAACACACACAGCATTAAATCAATACTGAAAGAGCTGGTGGGCCCCAAAAATTCTGCAGTTGGACCACGCTCGACCATGCATTGTACAGTAAATAAAATCCATGATCCATAAAACCACAGTTAGAAAGCCTAAGTTTATATAAAGACGTTTCAAGGTTTCTTTCCCAGAAACATTTGAAGGATCGTGATAGACACGCAATTCGGAAAACTAAACTCAATTCACCCAACCGTCAACGTGACGAAAGCATTTCACAGAGTGCCTTGCTTTGCATGCGTTTGCATAAGCAGAGGGAAAAAAGCACCACCAACAAAGGAAAGAACACCACAAACCAGTGGGGATTTTCGGCCTATGTTTGGCAGTAAAAGTCTCTCAAGTGCATTGTTTTGCATCGCGCCTCGAAAACGCCCGAGCAGGGCGCGTCAAGTCCCAGTTATGCGGTTAATTGCGAGTTCGAAAAAAGACCGACGAGAATAGCCGCGCGTTATTTTTTTCAACCGTTGATAGCGGGATGTTTTAACGCTTCCCTTCTTGTCTGTCTGGCGTGCTCTGCAGAACCTGCTGCGGGGCACGCCTGTAACAACTACTCGTTTGCTGCGCAGCGATGTTGCCTGGTACCAGTGGCGTTGAATCGGGCGCCAAGTGGCCCCGATTATCGGACGGCGGCCACCAAACATCCGTAACTCTCGCTGATTATTAGCGATACGGCCGTGACTTGCTGGCGATTATTAATTGTGATAAACTTATAAACTTCACTGACGCAAGTCGGAGGAACGCAGGTGGCTATTTAAATCACGTCGCTCCAGGCGCAGGCGGACGGTGCGATACTTCAAAAGGCGCCTCTGTCACTCCCCACGAAAAGTCACGTGAGTCTGGTCACGCAGCAAGATGGATGAGACTTAGCCTTGCACTTCGATGTGCTATTTTAGCGGTTGTGTCCACAAAAATTGTGTACAGGCACCCACTGAAATCTAACGTTTGAACAGCATTGCAGAAATGATTTGTGGGTTTATTTGAAAACACGTGGGTGGTATATCCTATATATGAAGAGAAAAAATGTAGTTCTCATTCGACAAGTTGGTTGCCTTCTTCTCGGACAAGGGAAGAATAGACAATACCACAAAAATGCTGCTTAGCAAGTTTAACCTCCTTTTTTCTTATGAGCTGTTGAAAGTGCTGTTAACTTACTACATACAGTATGTCATTAAAGATATTTAGAACAGATGCGCATCGCCAGCAAGGGCCACAGGTTAGAATAAATGGTATTCCCACAACTTGCCATACCTTCTCTGTCGAACTCAGAGATAAATCGTTTGTGCTTTCATGATAATATTTTGTTCTTGAAGTTGCTTAACCAGGTGGCACGAAACCAGCAGTTGACCCTGTGGTCAGTCTAAAACGTAAATGTTCCTTTAGCGAGGTAGCATTAACGTTACAACGCCTTGCAAATAGAATTGTCAGTTACTTTGCTACCACCACAAGAATTTTTAGATAACCTCAGAACAGGAGGCTAAAATCAAAGCATTACAGAAGCAGTTCATCTCCACTGATAACATGTTCATTATCTCACTTTCTATCATATACCTCATTTCCCAGATTTTTAAGAGAAATCTTGATGAAGATATTTTTTCACAACATGTACGACAAACTCAGTTTTCATTCAATTTTTTAGCATTTTAAACAAAATGAAAAGCCAAATCTGTGCCCTGGTACAGATCTCTTGCTAGCCTGCAGTGAAAATTCAGAAAAAATCCCTTTGCTCAAAAATCATTGTTTTATGATTGTTGGATTTTTACAAAAGGACAGAAAACGATCGAAATAGATGTACATTATAAAACGTAATAACATATGTATAAAATACAATACTAGCCAAAACCATTCGCACAGAAAAGCATTTAAATTTTGAAATGAAATTAACAGCAAAAACGTTTTGATTTTTTCCTCTGCGCAACGTCCACTTTGCTGATCATAACTTCTGACAATCTATCCCAGAGGAAACCAGGTGCTAATGCTTCACACGCAATGAAAATGAAGAAGTTTGTTGGAGAGATTGATAGAAACGGTATCTGAAAGTGTTCAGCACTTGTTCCTTAATGCATTTTCTTCAGTAAAGATGGAAAACTCCATTCAGTAAATATATATAACACAAGCTGGAAGGTTTTTGCTTGTTTTTGTTACAGTTTAAAACTATTAAATGAAAGACAACCGGATCCTCACTAAAAAGCACGACCAAAGCTCTTCGGCAAAGTCGCTGAGGTCAGGGCCGAACTGTACATTTAAGCCGCGAAAAATCATGGACAAGGGTTCAATTAATTATACGGACTAGTTGTGCCACGCAACGGTTGTTAGTAGAAGCTGGAGAGCACGAAGGTCAAAATGGATGGCCATCGCAAAAATAACCTATTGGGGTTAAACGGGATGATGANTTGAAGAACAGGTTTTGCTTTTTCGCTTTTCATGGCATACACCTTCCCATGTACTATCACTGGACATCCTCTACGACCATAACATGTTTTTCACACTACCTAGGTGCCATTTAATTGTTAATTGGCGCAATTACCCACGATCTTCCTTCGATCAAAATCCTTCCAAGCGAGTGCAATGCATCGCCATCAGCTGACTATTGTGATTTAGGAACTGTTTTCTGAGGCTGAATGGCGTACGCACAAAATTTTCATGGGGGGGGGGTTCATTCAGTGGCATATGGTGGTTATTTGTTTGTGGTGTGCGGTTTTTGTGACGTCACAATTTGACGTCATGTTCATTTTTCCAAACCAACGATTTGAAAAAATTTGTTGACATAATATGTATATTCTTATACACGCACTCCGCTTATTTTATGTGTCATTGCACTGAATATAAACTATCAGCGCTCCAAGTTAGGATATCGGAGGAAAATAAACCTAATGCTTCGTCACAGGAGTTCATAACTGCAAAAATTTGGCTGCGTGTTGTATGTCTCGTCGAATACGAGCAGTCGAGCATAGGTGTGCGGCTGGACTGGCTGGCGCACACCCCGGTTTGCAAGATCGAATCTCACTAAACTACATAACAGGGTTGCCAACCTGTTTTCACCAAAAAATGCCAGACCTTGTCCAAAAAAGCCAGAAAAAGCCAGATAGCAGTTTTGGGGCACATGCACATGAAACATGCACAACCACACACAAAATAGACATTAAAACTCGTCAAAAACATCGATATAACACAAGTCCAACCTCTAGAAACATATTCTTTCCCCGTAATTACACTGTTGCGCATTTGTTTTTTATCAATAACATCGATCATTTTTAGGGCAACAGTAAATTTTTTGCAATATTCTGTGCACCCTGCATGACAATAGACACTCGTCGCAAGACATTTGCATTGCAAATGCAGCTCAGACAGTGTTTTGCCAGAGCCAAGCCTATCCGATTGAAAATAAGCCAGGAAAATCCAGATTTTTCCGGCTTTTTTTTATTTCCAAAAAAGCCAAAGGTGTTAAAAAATGCCAGAATTTCAAACTCTGGCTTCCAAAAAGCCAAATTGGCAACCCTGCTATACACAAATTGAGAATGCGCATAAGGTACGCAAGAAAAATTTTCAATTTTTTGTTATGTATAAAAGTCCAGCAAACCTAGTTTTCCTTTTCCCCTGCTGAGACGCTAAGACATAATGAAATGCCTGATTGCTTCTTTGTTAACAACTGCTGTTTTTGAGCTCGTGAAGCAGTTCTATCATGCTACAGAATTTGGTAATGCAGCCAATACGGCCAGAGCTTGCACTGATCAACGATAGCAGACAAAATAAAGACAATTGTTTCGGATAAAGTGAACTATCGCGGAACACAATCTTAAACATGCGTAGTGGACGAAAGGGCTGCAAAAAGCGGTGAGATGGTTTCTGGACGCAGACGATAACTCTGATTCTCACCAAAACCTGATTATATTACTTTTTGGCCCATTTACAATGTTCCCTGAAATTTGCATGCAAGTTTATTCCGTGGTATATTTGCAATAAGTCGGCAAATTAACAAGCAAAAGGTATACGAAAACATTTAATTTCCTTTGCGCTGGTAATAGAGATTTTGTGAAATATCAAGCTCAAGGGAGGGAGTTTAACCCCAACCCCTTCCCCCTTGCGTACGCCCTTGCTGAGGCTGGTGGTGTAGTCTTTGGCTTCACGCAAACAACCATCAGATTTGTTTTTATTCAGGTACTGCAAATTGCGGGTTTCATTTTCGTAATCCACCAACGATTACAAATTTAAACACCAGTGTATTTTAAGTAAACCACTTATTCGCCGAATTGAAACCAACTGCAGGTCATCAGTAAGACTGCCCATAGCACAAGCAAAGCAACTTCTTATTTTTTCTCTGCAACGGGTTTATGCTAAACGTCTTATGTTTTTACTACAATCAGGAAAACAACACCAGTTGTAAAATATTTTATCCTTTATTGAGGTTAGGAACGCTTTACTTATCAGCCAAATTTTTAACACGTCAACGTATTCCGTTTTTGCACATGTGATCCATGATAAACTAAGCAATGTGGGTAGGGGATCATCCTCAGGTAAGTGCTGATAATGTCATAAAACCAATTGTTCGAAGCACATTCAATCTGTGCAGAGATCATACAACATTTCACCAAATTTACAATGCATATGCTGCTTCTGACTGTACTGAGCAAAAAAATAAAACACAAACAAAGTAAATCAAAGTTTTGTAAAAACTTGTGCTTTGGTGATGGCAGTGTTGACGTTTGTGCGTTGGGAGCTTAAACCTTCATCGAAAGAATTGTCATTTTTTTGCGCTTTTTCTTTTCTTTATTAAGCTTCAGGACTCCCGGGTTTCATCCACGCCCTTGGAATGTTAAAACAGAATTTGTACATTTTGCAAACGTCAGTGTGAAGGCTTCAGTAGTTCATCTGCGTATGCATACTCAGTTGTTCAAAAGCTGCCCGCCACATAAATATTTACGAATCTGCTTTTGAAATTTGTTTGTCTGAAAAGTTCAAAAGTGAGATAAAAACATGCGTAAGGTCTCGTACCTTTTTTAGTTCATTTGCTATGCATTTCGATCAATAAAATTTATGCACATATATATAAACTGTCCTTCAAAGAAGGTTTAACATGTACACCGATCGTTTTTGTTCTTCTGTTTCGTCTCTTTAAAAAAAAGAGCATTTCGTGTTCTTCTGAAAATTGAGAATGCATTTTCTTGTTATACTGTATCTGCGTTATTTAAGCAAAAGCTGTGGCAAATGTTGCTTATTTTTAAATTCTTAACTGCCAAAAGCTTGCTTTTCAGAAGAACAGAGGAATGAGAAATGCTGTCAATTTGCACAAAAAGGTATGATCTTTGCCGCAGATAAACAAGTCTGTCCACAGAAAATGATGGGCCATCAGCATTTTCGGTTTCATTTGCGCAAAACCCTTGACAAAAACAGAGAAGGTCAGATGCGGTCAGTTATGATGTTTTCATACTTTCGATGGCGTCCACACGCACCTACTGTAGCAAGTTGTGTTTCTACTTGGTGCTGTTAAATGTTTCGACTCTTGAGTTTTGCATGTCAGCGAAACGGTGTCCTCATCATACAGCTGACGTAAGCGGCCCGGCAAGATTCTTTTCGATTCGTGGCGTTCGCTTTGTTTCGCCGAACCTCCCTCAAATCCCACAGCTTATCCTCCACATCCGGGGTTCTGGCTGATCTAACAACGCTGACAGGCTATAGCATCCCACCGGGAGAATCACTGGCTTCTGCTACAAATGCTCGACATATTTTATTGTGAATCATTCTGCACAGAGCAGTGTTTCGTCGAAGACAAGAGGATTGAAAAATCCCACATGACCGGTCTTGACATTCACCAATAACTTGACTCTCGTTATGAGCCCAGGTTTAATGGTTAAAATCGAAGACTGTAAATACTGTTTTTAACACTTGAAAGCTCTAGGTTTTCAGTAGGCTTTCGAGGAATCGGTCGGCGGAGCTCTGCTTTCTTTACTTTGTGATGATTCAAAATATTTGAATAAGATTTCAGGACTGAGGATGCGTACTGTAACGTGAAATCAATTTCCTATTTTGAAATATTGCTGATAGATTCAGCTCATTCCCTTTGCGGAGACTAGTCACGTTGCTTTTTACATTTGATCATTTTTTACCTGATATCCGCATGACACCAAGAAATGATCGATGAATGAGTCTCAGATTGGTTTGCTGAAAACAAAAGAAACTGCAGAAACTGAAAGGTTAATTTAAAACCTTATAAAAACTGTTTCTTCAATGTAATTTCGTATTTACAAGACACGTACCTCATTAATTACTTTCAACGAGTCTGCACAACAATCGATTGTGAACCAGTTTAGTTTGATTTTGCATTCCGACCAAGTGCGGAATACGTAATCAAGAAACAAACAATAGTTCATTCTGAACATAACCTATACAGAAGTTTTAGTTGAAGAACATCTTCAATACCCATTGAAAAAGACACGAAAGGAATATTCGAAGATAGTTTCTTTCAGTACGCTTTTCTACCACTGGTTCTCCTTGTATTAGCGAAGATGAAACAAGACGAGTACGAAGGTTTCCTGAAACGCATTTCCGAAGACGTGCCTGTAAGATGTGCGTGAGTGACGTAATTCGTGTGACCGTAAAGAGCTTTGATTTTTTGCACTGATGCTTCACCGTTATATTATCCACTCTGCGAGTCAGAAGGAATGCAGTGCTGCCATTAGCTTTCGACACATCCCGTAAAACAACAGTAAATTGCGTGCCATACATTTTATATCTAAGTCAATGCGCCCTTTCACTGCCATTGGTCGTGGCGTTGACGAACGCACGGCACTTGCGCGAGTTCTTGCATTGCATGGAGACCGAAGTGACTGGGGGTACTGCGCGGACAAGGCTTGTTTTGGCACTGAACTGTTTTTACAATCGCTGCTGGCGAAATCTGCAGTCAAGGGTCTTTGGATAAATGTGGTGAATTTTGGCCAGTTGGACTTAAATAACAGTAGTCTGTAACATTCTATGCCAAGCACAAGCAACATAGCAGATTAACTGTTTTTGCCGTTGATATCAGCAGTCAATGCAAATAGCTATAAAGAAAGTTTGACCTTAAACACAAATACAGCTGCACATGAGCAGCATGTAGACATTATTACCGAAACTCTGCTTCTATGCATAATCTGTCTCAACGTTTTCATTTGTCTTTAAGCGGACTTTGAATCCGATGTTATCGAAAGCACCAATTAGATATATATTTTGTCAAAAAGCATTCGTTATAACGTGTCTTCTATTTAGACCTGTCAGTGCATACCCAGGCTCTATTCCGGCCACATGCTATTCAGTCTTGCCCGGAGTGCATGCTTCCGTTCACCTGATTCTGGTTTAGTAAACATGCAACACCGCAAGATTCTGTTGCGTTGGTCGTGCTTCGCACGCGAGGCCAATTGGCGGCTGAGTGATGGTTGGAAAGTGGTTGGGTCACTTTGAGGAAGGTCGTATCGCGGTTCTTGCCGTTGTCTCATCAGTCTGTATTTAACAGGTTTGACCTCTTTTTGCTTTTAAGGCAGACTGTGGAAGCGAGGGAAAAACAATTGTGACCCCAACACCCTGGAAATCTAGCATACCGAGTTCAGCAATGCATTTTCCAAAGGGTGACAAGCGCGTCGTAATAGTAATTATCTCTAGTGCAGTAAGAAAATTGCACCATACCACTTTGATGTTCGGAAAAAAACACTAGCTGTTTCCATGTGATTCAGTTTAAACCGCAGTGTGCTGCTTGTGGTCGTTTCAGATTTAACTTCACACTCAGTAAGTGGTGTTCTGGGGATTCCATTTTTATCAAGATTAAATCTGCAAACCTCTCTTAATGATGCTTGAGCTCATGTCAAAACACGAGGTTCGTACAGCTGTTCAAAAATGTGCGTTTATCCGTGCGGTCTGCATATTTTTCAATAATTTGAGCGTGCGCATGTTGCCTTGCAAGGCAAAATTAAACAAAACGAAAACCTTTAATCGATTGGAATTCCCCTGACGCACACAAATCTTGACTGGTCATCTTAAATTCATATCTGCTGCAACATCAACTTTTCTGAAGTTGTGCGGTTGCTGTTGAGTTAATTGGAGCTTTCACTGCCAACTAGGAGCAGAGATTCGTCGATCAAGCCCCTAACCAAGATATTTAGCAAATAACGTTCAACCATCACTTATGATTAGATCTAATGTCAAGCTAGTTTGTGGGGTTGATTTTACGGAAGCTCAATGTCCCTGGCATTATTTTTAGGAAGAGCTAATAATGAAATATACGAGTAATATTTTACAGAAACCGTTGGTGTTGGTCACAACGAACCAATTGAGTTTTGATTAAATTCAGGAGGAAACATGGTTCAGTATCATCAGTGCCTTTTAAATTTAGGAAAGTGGAACCTGTTTGGGAAAACCTAGATGTTGTTTTGGAATTTTCACCTTAACAGCGGCTGCTGCTGCTGACACGTTGAAACACCTGCTGACTGGAAATTGTTGTTGAGCTGCTCAGGCTCATAGCATGACGCTCATGCTTCAAAAACTGCCTGAGGCAAACGCAAATTTTTCTATTCTTGAAAGAATGAAAACTTACCCATTAGTCTTCGACAAGTGACCAAAGTGGCTTTTCATGTTGCAAATCAAGATAGCAATTTTCTATGTAGTTTTTTTTTTCGCATTGAGAAAGGCAAATGTAGTTCTGTGCAGTCAGCACATCTGGCTAAGAAATACAAGAAGATATTTACCTGCTGAGTGCATATTTTATGTTGATAGTTCGGTTGGTCATCATATGTTGATCTGAATGCTTGTTTGTTCGAACTGGAACTTGACACCCCAAGTTTTCTTCGCAGCACTTTCGAAATCAAAAAATAAAAATGCCAACCGGACAAACCAGCAAAATCGATTTATTCGTGCTTCAGGTAAATCACCCCAAAGGATGACATGGCCCAGTTCTAGCACACTTGTGTAAAATCGGCTAAAAACTACAGCTCCAAACGCTTTTCACAAAGTGAACTTGATGGAAAGTTGGATTAAAGCGTTTGTTATTAAGTGGCAATAATGCACGGAGATATGTTTGAAAGCCGATGTACTTTAAACAAAACTATACCTGGATTGTTCATTGTGCGTTATAAAATTACGTGAAAGCCAACAAGCTGTGGTTTCATTCAAAAAGCTTTACTCAGAATAAAAAGAAAAGAAGCTTACCGTAAGGTTCTGGGCAAATAAACATTTAAAACTATGTCTATTTCGCTTTTGGGTATCATATTTCTCAAGCAAAGCCGTGAACTGTTAAATGTCAGGAAATATGATATTTTGCTAGTTAAAAAACAAGCATATCCAAAGCATGTGATCGACAAAGATTTTAAAACCTAATGTAGACCACACAAATATATGCTGTGTGTCCAGCTGACAGAAGCCTTACCATTGCAGATGCACCAATCATTTCAGTCATGGAAATGCACTGCTGCATTTCATCTAGGGAAGATTTTCTGATGGAATTGTGTTTGGGCACAAATATATTTTACAATGATTCATTTGACATATATGTAATAATTTATTCGTCATGCTTTATTTGAAAGAAACAAACCTTTTGCATTTGAAGTTAGGCTAAGCCTTTCTTCTTTCCTTCTGCTGAATGTTCAAAAACCCTCGATCACAGTCTAATTAGCACATCATGCCAACAAAATCCTTCTGGAAGACTCTCAAAGGAAGAGAAAGGTTTGTACTGTATATCCTTGGTAAAATAGCTTTGAATGATAACTAGCTACTGATTGCAATAAAGTGAACTAAAAGTATTTTTAATAGTTATAAAGCTATATTTCACAGTACAATAATCAGAGATAAGCATCGTGCATGTAACACTTTATGGCAAACAAAACCACCGATGTTGCATTGCTTAACCGTTTTTGATTGAATGCTATTAATTTTGTCAAGTTGGCAATCAAGATATTGCTCTAGGGTTGATGAAAAACCATGGGTTCGGAGAGTCTGGCACCAAGCTAAGGAAGGTTTATATTAACGGAAATTAACAGCACTTGCTTCCTGCCATTTGACCTCTTCGATAAGCAAACCTAACACAGCGGCAGTCTTTTCATCAGCTGTTGCAAAATCTACCCGTAGCTGATGCAAGAATTATTGCCAGGCCGCATGCGTACTCGCTGTCGAAGAAAAACAAACTTGCTTGTTTTCCATCGGTGATTTAAGTAGCGCGTGGGCTTGTCAGCGTGGGGGTGAGTCTTGGAACGGCGGGCGCAAAACGCCGTGGGCGTTTAACAGTACACGGTGGACGTGCTTACTGAGTATTCTGGTGTTTCAATGGTATTTTTTCTGGCTGTGCCACCATCAACCTGTGAGCGAATTTGAAAATTCAAATTGCTTACGAGTTGCCTATGGAATTAAAATTGATCTGAAGATTGCTGGCATGACATCTTGGCTGTCATCAAAGCTCGAAATCAACACTTGATATTTGTAACCTTCAACATTTTCCGTCCAACCCTTCATCGTATGGCCACCTACAAGTTTATATCAAAAGTTTTTATCTTATTCTGTGTTGTGCGCTCTCCCGTTTTAGGAAATCTCGCCCGGCTTTCACAATACTTGCACGCCTTGTCTTTGAGGCATACTCACACGTTAATGAAACATTCGAATTTTAGAGTTACAAACGCAGAGTGAACGTCACAAAAAGAAGAGGTTGATGTGTTAGTTAGAATACAAGGTCATGCAAAATGGCGTCTCATCATTTCACGTAACAGGATCATCAGGTCAAACGCTCTAGTTGGTGTCTTCTTCGCAGGAATGTTTTACAAGTACGTCAAAGACAAAACAGCAATCAGAAGTTATGAACTCCGCCAGTTGTTTTTATGACGATTTTTTGTTGCACGCTTAAGTTTAAAAATCCATTTCCTTGATAGTGAAGACTTACAAGTGTTGTGAGCAAAGACGAGAATCTGTCCAATCTACTGTAAGCAAGTAGCATATGACATGCTCATATGAAACATGGAAGAGCAAGGTAAGTTCATCTCGTGAATAATGCATGTCTGGTGAGGAGTTGGATTGACCTGTGGTTGAACTGCGCCACCTGGCATTGACAAGAAAACTGAAATGAAACTAATATATTTTCAAATAGGTTTATATTTTAAATCTGCAAAGCACACAACCGCTTCTTTTTCTCATGTCAAATGGTTTCTAACTAACAAAAATGTTGTGAAGACATTTTTTTAAGTGAGAAAAATTATGAAAAACATTGATTGAATACAAGTCACTTTTGCTTTATATTTAAATAATCATGAACTACGAAAATAAGTTAAGCACATTTACTCGAGAACAGTGGTTCACAAATGTGGGTACATTTACCCTTTGGTGTGCGTAAAGGTGCTCCAAGGGATACACGAATATTTTTGAGAAATTTTGAAGTGTCTTTGCAATGAAATTCAAACGAAAAGATACAATAATAATTATAGGTGCATTTGCAATTTTTGTGCTCAAGATTAGTGAAGCGATACTTATTAGACAAAATATTGACCAAGGGATACATCACTAAAAACGGATGAGAACCATTGCCTTGAAAGTTACTTGTTGTAACGTTGATATACATGACAGAACCTTCAGGCTTTGCGATTAAACAAGAAACGGCTTTTGTTTCAAAAATTTCAAACTAGGGTGCTTGTGTGGGAAAACAGAACAAGCGATTATGCTGTCACAGAAGTCAAAAGTTTACATTTTCTAACAGAGGCTTATGCACAAGTCAGCGATAACGATTATGCGACTGAGGCCATCGATTGTCAGAACTATCAACACTGCTAGTCATGCACAGGGTTTGAGTAATGCCATAACTTCAGGCACTCAAACGCACTAAGACACATGAGAGAAGCACGCAGCTGAGTTGAACGGGCCAATAATACTGGAAAAGTTGGCACTTTCAACTTGGAGGAATGTTTTCAACTGTTCAGGCAAAGCACCACGTCACCGTGGCAACTCCACTTTTAGCCTGTTCATAGTATATTGGGCAGTGACGTAGTTGATGTTAGATACAAAACTAGGTTTTCAGATCCAAATACCATTGATACCCCAGGTGATTAAAATTTTGAAGTCAGGGTAAATTTCAATTAAACATCTTACTGTTTTTCAACTTTCCGGTAATTGTAAGAAGCGCATCAGAACGTGCAAGTTTTTGTTTATTTTCAGCGNTAAAATGGAAATATTATTTTTTATCTTTCAGAAAAACAGCTGAATTCCCCATATACCGGCCTGAATTATAATTTCGAGTAGGGATTATCTTGCGACTTGGGCAGCGAAGACAAGCTTCAACTGCAAAGCAGAATTTGCAACGATAGAAATCATGTCTCATAATGCGGTACATCGTTTAACAGAATTGGTTAATTGCGGCAAAGAAGCTACTTTTGCCCCGCAAGTTTTCAGAAACACTTAGGCGCACAACATATAGGTTTAAGCGATCTGGCAAGCTTAATGTAAATGTCCACACGAAACTGCATGAACTTTTGAAGCAACTAAAATTATTGAGCGGTGGACGATTAGTGTCATTTCATGACACCTTCTGGACCACACTTAGTTGCGGGAAAAAAATAAATGCTCAAGTGTTAGATGCAATAGACCCTGTTGCTAGCACCATTCGAGTACAAGTTTTTATTAAAAAATAATTGGGAATGTTCTGGTTCATACACTGGTTGCCAACCGATTTTTTCACTGTAATGGACCATTCTGGGTGATCTGGCGGTGAACTTCGATTGTATTTCTTGCCAACACTTGACCTGTCTCGGTCATTCTTTTATGAAACACAATCACTTTCAAAAGACTAGGTTTGGAAATGTGCTTGCTGCCAAATAAAATTCAACACAGCAGGTGAATGTACTTAGTTGTTTGACAAAGGTTGTCGCGAAAACAACGTCTCATGATTGACAAAGAGCAAGATTGCGGCTGTTTCTTGATGCCAATGCGGATTTGCATGCTTGCTGGACTTAACGCGACTGGCAAAAAGCCTTACCATGTTTTGACAGCATTGCTACACGATAGCCGGAATTTGTCTTAACTGCATGCCTGCATGCCAAGGTGTACACCAACCTCGCAAGGACCTACTCCACCAGGTGACTGTGAAAATAAGCGCTGTGTTTGTACTTTGTTGGGTTGATGTAGATCACGCATGAATTCACTCACCGTTAGCCTGATGGCATTGTCCACTGAGTGCAATCTACTCCTCCTTCGTCGTTTGAGCTAGTTCTTCAGTCAACTGCTTTGGCCGCACTATATCTCGGGGCAAGTGTTGAGCAGCCATTTGATTGGGTCATTATCCAAAAGCGTCAGGCCGTGCAGTCCATGGGGAGGTCGATGGATTGGACATGGGAGGACAACATGGTCGACGGTTTGTTCTTCTGCGCCACACTCTCAGACCGCAGAGTAGGCCATACCATACGCAGGAGCGGAAACGGCAGACAACGGTGCGGAGGCGTTTAAGCCGGACCCATGTTGTTCTTGAGAGGGTCATTCCGAGCATAGGTGTAGGAGCAGGCAAATTTTTGATGGGTGCAAAACATTTTTGCCGAAAGACTTCCAAAAAGAACGTCCGCAATTACAGCAATTTTGCGAAGGTTTCCACAAATTTTGCCCAAATTTCCACACATTTTGCCCGGATTTTAAGGGATTTTGCCCGGATTTTTACCAAATAAAAACTCTTGGGGATGCGGTTGCACCCCCTTCACCCCCGCCACCAGTGCTTCCGAGAANGNGTGTGCCGGGGATAAAAGTATGGAGTCTCGTAGAGTTATCCAAACACTCCGTCTCCCATTGGTGATCTGCCAGTGCGCCGTACATATGTTGTTGTTTTCAGATTATTGATGAGTTGTTGTGCGGCAAGCACGAATGGGTGTCTTGATTTGAGACGCCGTGCATTCGCAGCCGGTAGTAGTCAGGTGAGCGCTTAGTGGAGGAGGAGAGAGCAACCACAACTACCCGCCGCTGCAATCTACTTAAGCTGTGCCTTCTCAAATCTACTTAAGCTGTACCGTATATAAACGTGTTTGCCCTTCATTGTGCAAAGGTGTACATCACCTACAAATCTCGGATCGAAACTATTTTCAACAAAGTGGAAAGGCTGTGACATCACTTTGCGGTTTGTAGATTCCACTCAAAAAACATGAGTCTTTGATGTTTATTTGCATCTCTTGTCTGAAACCTTGTTACCTGGGTGTATAAAAGTCGTTTGCATCTTGTCGGTTGTTTTTGTAAGGAAAAACACCAATGACAGTTTCATGATAATTTCTTCAAAGTTCTTTAATTAGAATACTCTAGCGCTGGTAATGTTTGAAAAATCATGGATTTAAAAAATTTAATGAGACGATGGTAAGCATACCAATGACCAACGTCTCGTTTATTCCAATTTGCTTTGGCGAGTGTTCAGGTAATTGACATTATTAAGCATTTAAGGTGTCATGAAACAAATATTTCAATAATAGTTTTTCAGCAAATAAAGTATCACTTCAAACATACTGAAAAAATCAACGCTTCCGTCGCTTATTTACAATGTTTGCACAGTGTCATCGTTCTTTGTCGACCCTGCCTTACCTAATAATTTTACCAAGCTGTTCAGATTATTAGAAACTGCAAATTTTCTGCAACAGACCTCTTGAAAAAGCACCGGTGCCACATTCAAGGCCTCATAATCAATCTTATCCGCAAACACCAAAGGTAGCCAAGTACCGCAAGGAATTCGTAGCGGGCAAATCATCTATAGCTTAAATATAATCGGAAAGTGAATTTGCTCCTGCGATTCAAATCACTTTTCTCTTTGAATATGACGTCAAAATGAAACCGGTAATTTTTAACTGCTGTCAAAAAGCAGTTAGTCCAACAGACGAGCAGTTGTTAACTACGCAAAAAGCGTGTTTTATCAAAACAACTGAACAAATTGTCTGTACATACGAGTGCACTGTGTTTTTTGGTCAATGACTTATTCAGGCTCCAAAAAAGTCGAAAGTTCATTGCATCTTGATGAGCGCTTGGCAGAGGACGAAAACGCCGCAGACGAGGCTCCGACCAAGTCGCAGCTTTTCCCGTATTAGTGCCTCGCTTGTTTGACATTGATCACTATCTCCAGGCTGCAATTACATCGGCTGATGCGAACATTCATTGCTGCCAGTGCGTGCAAGTCTGGCCGCGGTATGCAACTGGACCAGCTTTCAAGGTATTTTCAGCAAGCAAAGGCTTTTTCGCGTTTGTGGACATGTGAGGTCCGGTGCATGGCACAACTTTCGCTTGCGGCAAGCTCACGCTCTTTCCGGATTGCAGCAAAGTTGTTTCAAGTGCTTTACAGCTAAACTGGAATTTCATCGACCTCGGTAAGTGAGCGCACTAACCCCAGTGGTTTGCGACTGTTGATTTTCGCAAAAAAATGCTTCAACAAAAAATAAACCGTCAATATTCAATTACTTTCCCTGCACATTACCCAAGACCTGCAAAAATGTTTTTCATTGTTGGAAAGAACATTTTTCAACTCAAGCACAAAAAAACTGCATAGCATATCGTTGCTGAACTGCAAATGCAGTCGTTACTGTTGTTTTCATCTGCTACAAATTCTCAGTTTTCTCAAAGGCGAACATTTCATGCAAAGCTAATAGTTCTCACATGCAATGTTAGCGGCCAGGATTAAACAAATTATTGATATTTTTTGTTTGTATACAACAAACAGCGAAGATGTTCGCATTGTTATTTTTTTATTTTCTTGTATCAGATTGGCCTCAGGTATAGCAGTCATCGTTGCAAAAGGTCTGTACAAGAAAATAATCCGAAGTGCTTTTGCCGGTTCTCGATTTAATACTTAAATTTCTGAAAAATTGTGAAAAAGATGCTTAGCGCAGGCATTGCTGCAGTATAACTGCGAGATTTCTCTTTCTGAAAGGAGCTGTGTTAGCGTATGCATTCAGTTTAACGGTACAGAACACATTATTCATAGGGTTATAGAAGTAGGTTCTCTCTGTTTAAATTTATTCGTATCCGATCCCGGGAAGGCTCCAGGTTTATTTGAATGGATTTTCGCAGGCATTAACGACAGGCGGTTTCTGTTACATTCGTTCGTGTGTAAGTCAAATTCTCACAGCGATGAGTGAACCTGAAAAAGCCTTACAAATTTGTATCAGGTACAGTCCACGTGAACAAACAGCAAATTTGATTGAAATCGTGTTGGATGTTTTGCAAACAGCTCGTTTTAACGTCAGCAGCAAAACGATGGAGTTTGCGTTGTTTTCTTTTGTTTGACTCTTAACAGTTTTCTCATGTTTTACAGTTTAGCGTAATAAAGCTGTATCGGTACTTTCGTTATATTTAGATGCTTGCTTTTTTCTGCTGTTAACTATATCATTAGCATTGACTCCTGGCTTGCTGCTATTTTTCAAATTATAGTGAAAATGACACTTCTTCAGAAAAATCATCTGATCCCCTGCCTATACGAATATATACAGGAAAGAACTGCCGACCTTATCAAATAAAGCGTCCCATTGGTGCGAAAAAAATTTGATATAATTTTATCGCCTTAATTCAGCTCACTTGGAAAAAAGCAAGAGTAAATTCATTTCACATTTTGCAGGTATTTGGTCGTTGTTACCAGTCGTTATGAAGGCACCGCACTTTGTACCTCAAAAGGTCAGGTTAGGGCATCAAAAAAGTTCAATAACATTTTTTTCCTCAAATCAGCTTAACAAAATCATTTCGGGAATCGGCCTTTTTCCCCACATATTTTATTCTGCTCCGAAAACTGATCAGTGTGGTTCCCAACCCACGTCACAGAAGACGGCCTTGAACCGCTGGAAGTGAGCGGCGTTTGCGCCATCTAGAGACGGGAAGTGCATTTCCTATGTTAAGGGATTTCCAGGTTCCTTGAGGCAAAGAAGAGCAAGGTTGCTATTAATTAAAAGCGACGTCGGGACTTTAAGAATGACGACAAAATGAAAAAACGTTGTAAAGTGACGTACAAGTGAGCATGTTAGATTTTGCGGTGCATTAATTTGTCTTTTTTGGTTCTGATGGAACACTGCAACTATGCAACTATTGCTCTATCTGTGGGTTTTCTGATTTTACTTCCAACAGGTCAGGGTTTTTCGTAAAGTATGAAACTTTTTCAAACGTTTTTGAAGAAAATTGCTAATAAACAAGGTATTGCTAAACATTGAAATCAGACCAAGTTTTCTTTTCTAGAAACGTTTACTGAAAAACACAATTGCGCAAGATTGCTTACCGTTGCATTAAAAAAACACAACTTTAATACTTCTTTGGGTACAGAAATCAAACATGTGTAATTCTAAGCTTTGTTTACTGGTGAAAGCATGAACCACTTTGGCTTTTGAAGAGAGGTTGAACAGAGTTTGGACATCATGTTATAGTCTAAATTTTTTAATTCTGTTATGACGAATTAATTATGTGTAATACAACGAGTGATGCAGTGTGTACTAAATTAACCAAACAATGCTTGGGAACCTATTTTTAGGGAAAAGGATTCCACATTATTCTTTTTCTTGATGAAATTAATTTGTGAATCTGACGACGCACTAGGATTTGGTGAAAAATGTCCGATTCCTGAATTGCAGCCTTAACTCTGCAGGATTGTCAGTAAAGACAAGTTTTTGATGGATGGCCAGAAAAGGATGATCTAATTTGGGGTATATGTGTAATAGCGACATTGTAGTCTCCAGAAGTCTCAACTCACAAGTTAATCCTCTGCAAATTTTAATTGGCTTCTGCGGCACGTCCAAAAGTCATTTAGATATCGGAATATTGTGAAGTGCGGCTGAAGAAAATCTACGTGGGTGTTGATTTAAATGTTTGGGGAAAACCCATCGATGTCACATTGTTATGACATAATCAGATTCTCTGAGGCTTTACGTTTTGATTATTTTACATTTACGTTGCGGTTTTATATCACTGATGGCGATACCGCCGGGCCAGAGTTCATCTTTGCCGAAGAGGTTTCTTCGCTTGATCCGGAGCACCAGAGCCTGCTTCAACTTGATGTGTACTTCTTTCTGAAATCATTCTGAAACAACTGTTTGCTTCGCAAATTTGAATCCTTAGTGTTTGTGGTAATCGCAGTGCTGGATTAAGGTAGCGCGGGGCCTGTAGCATTTCAAGAACGCGGGGCCCCATGTTAAAAAACACCTCAACACCTGCTAAAACATAAAGTGTGTGGGCATGGCGTCCCTGCTACTAGCTTTACTCTCTGCATGCTCTCTCCAGTTCGCATCGTGACATGACAGTCTCATTGTATCGCATGCCGCCCGCTAATGTTGCCAGATGGTTGTGACCTAAATCTGCTAAATGGGTCGCGAAAAACTGCTAGATTCTGCTAAAAGTCTTGTCACAAAATTTCAGCTAAAATCTGCTAAAAGAAGTGAAATTCTGTTAAAAATTTGTTATATTTGCGATGATTAAAATAAACCTATGAAGTTATACAATATATTAATTTTTGTCTTGCACTCGCTCACAGTGAGCATGGGCTGATCTTGGCCAACACACTTTTCGGCCCACAAATTTCTTTCAGTCAACGTTTTGAGCAACGTAACTGCATCTTACCTCGTTTTTGGTATGACGCAAAGTTCTTGACCAGCTATGTCCAACCTGCGGCCCAACCAAAAGTTTTGTGCGGCACGGTTTAGGTTTTCGCTGCAGTAAAAGTATCCTATATTCTGACAACCTATCTTTGTTTTGATAATCTTGAATTTGGCATTTCTGATGCAGGGGTCTTCAGTGCCACTTTAACACGTCTGTTACCATTGCAGATTAGGATTCGAAAACATTTTGGTTGCTAAGCTCAAAGTAAGCCATTAAATGTGCGGCCGTCATAAATATGTCATTCAGTGTGCGGCCCTGGTTAAAGTTGTGACATCATTGTTGGCTCAATAAGCCATTTGGGTTGGACATAGCTGTTCTTGACGATCTGTTTCAAATGGTTGCATGTTTTTATACTGTAAATCAATGCTCAACAATAAACAAGCTGAGCATTGCTTCAGCTCCCAAATTTATAAGTCAAGTCTTTGAAACTTAAAACTTTGTGTTGCATTAGGGGGCATGCAAAAAATTCTGTAGTCTTGTCTGACTGCTTTTGCTAACAGTTATTCTTTTCAAGCTCACGGTGTTTCGCTGTGATTGCATTATTGCAAATTTGCATTATTGCATTGCATTATTGCAACTGTTAAGTTCAGAATCTTGCAACCATATATGTGGAAACTTTTGCCAGCTTTAGTTTACCAGGAACTTTTTTACCAGACATTATTACTTGCTAGCGTAACTGAATCACTTGGAAATATCGCGTCGTGGGATAAAAACATATTCTGCCAATGTTGTCTTTTAACCTAACGTGCTCACTACGCACAGAAGCAAATCATTTAGGTTTCACCAAGCCATCTAATTACTTGTTATTATGATACTTGAAGCAGCTTCTTTGCATCATAATAAAAATTCCACATAATTGCAGGCAGCTGGTTATGCTTTGTCCAGGTGTTACATAATTAAAAACATTAGAAAAGTAGGAGTATATTTTTGTATGAGAAAAAGTTTTCATCTTGAAAAAATTGTTGAAACAGGTTTTCAGTCAGCAATTTGCTACTTGGTAAACCTGCGAAACGGTTAGTAAAATCCTGCTAGAAAATCAGCTGGTTGGTAGATGGAAACTTTTACAGCTAACAGTGAGAAAAAGCAGCAAATACACTAAAATGGCAACACTGCTGAGCGCAATCTTACGCCTTTTGTTACTTAACTGTAAGAAAAGAAGCAAACAAGATTTTCTGGAAACAGACAGCGTTCAATTGAAAACCCTTGCTTACCACTTACGGCAAATGTAGCAAAATACTGACTTCTTGGACCGAAAAAAATCTTGTACATAATGTAATAAAGGAGATATATTGCAGAAGACCGCGAGGCGCCCAAAAGCGCTGGGCCCGTAGCAATTGCTACATTTTCTACTATTGTTAATCCGGCACTGGGTAATCGGCCACTGATTGAGAGAAACCCTGTTTTAAAGAGACGCTGGTTGAGACATAAGTAAACCAGGGACTGAAAAAGGGTTATCACCTAAAATCTATTACTGCAAACTAGGAGGGGGGAACCTGCTTAATAGGCGGAGAGTTAATTTCAAGCGGAAAAGGTGAGAAACATGCTTTGACACCATTGGTTTATAAGTCTGTTGAAGTTTATCCAAACTTTGCTCATCAACAAAATGAACTTGACCAAATGTTCGCAAGTCTGACAAAGGCATGTGCGGTCGGTGTCGCCTCAAGGGAGGAAATTACCACAGTTTCAGCAAGGAGAGCTATATCGGACTGTGACGATCTGAACCTCTTATTTTGCGGTGAAAATCAAAAATTTAATCGGATTTTGGCCTTGTTCTTTCACGTGATACTTGCTTAATTCAGTCGGCATGTGTGCTGTAGACTGGATTCCTGCGGTGTGGTACCTTGTTCCACCACTTCGACGTAAGAAATACTTGGTAAAAAACAGTACCAGGACATTCCTTTGTGACGTATGTCAACTCGCTTCTACGCCATCACAATCCAGACATTCCATCACTTTTCAAAGAACATTTTCCGGATCGTGCTTCCGAATGGATTCAAAACATTTTTTTCCGAAAAATCGTGGTGTTATCCAAGCAAGATGAGGCGCGTATGATGAAAAAACGGGAAATTAAATTCTTGAAAAAACTACTGTCCATTCTACTAAATTTCAAAGAATTGTCATACACACACGTACTTTGCACCCATCTTTCCAAAATCAATCACGCTTCGAAATACATTTCCATACAGAGAATAGTCGCATTAACAGGTGTTTTACAGTTTTTGTCTCTTTGGTCAGGGCATAATAACGACCCTAATCTAAAACAACCCAGCTTGTTGCGTTTTTTATGACATTGAATCTCCGACACTTGGAAACAAACAAAAGACGTAAAAATCCTCTTCATAATGATTAGTAAACATAGCGTGATGCAAACACTGAAAGGAAACAATTTTTTACTGATCGAAAAAGTCTACAGCATTTTTCTTGAGCATGGTTAATAAATTTATGCAAATTTAAGCCATTGCTGAAAAGGATTCGGTTCCTTCAGAAAGTACTTTGCACATATTCGTCTCCCATGTACAATCCATTTAGATTTTGAGAATCAGTTTGCTTGCAAAAGCATCAGGCGAATGACCTTTGTTTTCCGTGCATTCAACGTCAGCCGAGAAGATAAGCATCACACCGAACTCTCGCGTTAATTCCATTTGACTGACGTAGCACATTAGCCACCACAATCGAAAAATTTGGCAAGTACATGAGAAAAGCTTATTTAATGGAAATTTTTCGCATTGTTAAGTGTTTCGCGTGGTAATTATGCTGTTAAGTGGTCACGCAGTAGGTATTGTATCGGCATCGAAAAAATGCCAACCTCACTAAACCCTAAAATCACCAACTTCTTGCCTCTTTAGCCATAGTTACATGACCTATAATTCAGAAGGTTGGTTCAAGCATAGTTCACAACCGTGTAACCTGCAATGCCTTCGCCAAGGCATTTTAAGCTCTTTGGTTTCCGACGACCCTATCATCTGTAAATGCCTGCGGACTTACGGCGTAAGTGTTCAATTTCCTACAGAATCTAGATGAAAGTTCGTTAGCAACGTGCATGCTCATATTCTGCAGTATTTTCTGTAACTTATGATGTGCGATCAGAAGGCTGCATTGGTGAAAGTCACCAACCAGTATCTTAAACNAGATTTTGTTTAGAAAGGCCATCTTCAGNATATTGGAACAACAAGCATTGTCCGCCCATCAAGATGAAAACAGATAAAACGCTTGAAGCTCAATGCAAAAAACAGAGAATTTGGTATAATAGCAAGTTACATTCTCAACAAAAATATGTTCTTTTCAGCAAGAGGCTACTATGAATCCAAACCTTTGTTACTTCGATGTCCAGTAAAATACAAAGCGTAGGATTTGAGTAAACTGCAGTACAATTTTGATAAAAATACTGTGCCGAATTTTTGTGAACCAACCATCTGAACATCAGCGAAGGTCCAGAATAGGTTAAAATCGAAACAAAAATGAAGTCGTTTGTCGTTCGATAAGTGACAGTAGGAAGCGTTCAAGCTGAATTTTCAAAATATGCGCATTAAATTTGGCTATAGGATTCCTATTGACAAGTTTGGGCTAAATGTCTTTTACGCACAATTAAATAATTAATTTATAAATTAATTCGCACGTTTTTAAGTTAAATGCCAATAGTCTTCTTCCAATGTCCCCAACCCATATGGCATGTGATGCACACGCAGCAAATACTATGAATTTTACCTAAAATAAGCAAGTTTTCAAAACAGCTTAAGTCGGTGTTGTTTCATGTATAAAGGTATGCCACGCGTTTCCATGTTGGACATCGCAGAGTCACGCTAATCCGGTTATTCTTTGATCTCAATCCAACCCTGGAGACTTTCCGTTCTGACGATCCCCTCCTCCAATCAAGGCTCGAAGATCTCCGAAAAAACTGTTGTTTGCTTTTGAAGATTTCCAACAGATTGCATTGCACTTGCGACTTGTTTTTCGCTTCTACCGGTGGGATGAAGGCCTTCCATTGATGATCATGATGATAACGATGACTAATTTCTGTTCTTGATGCATTTTGAGATTGCACAAATATTTACCCAGGCTTGAACTCATACGACGGGAAACCATTCAACACCTGGAAACATTTGTTAACTGTAGCGCTGTTTTTATCGAAAACCACAAGTGCACGAAAATCCGTAAAAAATCTAGACTCAAGTTAGTCTGTAATTTACCAACTGCCAAGTGATTTTCTTTGCTTTTGCAACGGCCACTGAAGGTAGGACAGGCTGGTTCGACACGGTTTGTTCTATGAATTTAACGATACAACATAAGCTGCAGCTCTGAAAACCGACCGACTGATGTTCCAAAATATTTTCCGTTGTTTCCTGCGACATCAAAGCATAAAGTTTTCAAAATGTTTCCCAGTTCTCCCAAGTATTCAAATCTTTCGTGTATCAAACTTTGCAATCTCGTTCAAGATTTCTGTTACTCGGGGGAGTGGCTGCACACAAATTACTGGTGCTTTCAGTCTCTGGTAGTTATTCAAACGCTGGCCTTTGCCTGGTATCATGCAACCAGTAAAAGTTGTACACCAACGAATTTCAGCAGCATGAAAGATGGCAGACAAAGTGGTACAGCAGCAACAATTATGCCAATAGCTATGACCGCGTGCAATCGTCTACACCCAAGGCTTAGCAGTATCTCTTCATGAGTACTCATAAATGCAACGTATTGGGTGCATGCATACATGCACGCATTCGTTCACAACTACAATCATGCTAGGCGCAGACAAACTTTTTTTCAGAAGCTGTCCAACTGCTAAGAATGCATTTATGAGCTAGGTCGCACAAACCCCTCAGGTTTCGGTTGCATGCGTTACAGCCAGTTTGATAAAGCATATGTTGTGATTTCGGTCTGACCAATGATGCACAATGACCTGGTCCAAAGACTAGAATGATAGCAGAAATGAGATTTGTAGTTGCTACGCTTTACATTACAGCATTGCCACCGCACATTCAGGCATATTTCCACAAGATCGGATGTGATAAAAGTGATGACCAATCACCAGGGTTTTGTTTGGGGCACAAAGTAAGGTGTAGAACAGGGATTTTCAAATTACGGTCAGCAGGGCTAAATCCAACCTGTCAAGCCAGTTCATTCGGGGGTAGAGACATTTTGTCAATAATGAAATAATAATATCTTTATGAACAAATTGTTGATTTGGTAGAAGGTAACATATCCCGAAAACAATCACTTGTCCGGCTCTGGAAGTGTTGTGTAATACCTTGTGTGGCCCTCGGACAAAAAGGTTTGGAGACCCTGGTGTAAACTATTACCGAACAAAAGCTCTGACCTGACTGGAAAGGAGGGTCCGGAAACAGCGACTACTTGCGGTGATGATGGCTGGTAGGTTTGTTGCAACATTTGCACACAGCACGCCTTTCTATACGGAGGCTTTATTTTGCTATAACTGGACATAGTCCTTAAATCAAAAACATACTAAGTTGGTTAAGTTCAAACAAACAAGAAACATGTAAGCTTCCTTCGCATAGGGAAGACGCAACAGAATGCGCAGCAAACAACTCTGCATGAGATGGTACGAACAAAATGCGCCAGCCAAACAATCACCCTTGAGCAAACACGTGCACATCAAATGATTGCACCACATCCCTCCCCCTTCAAACGAAATCTGCCAATACAGTACAACGCCATAGCGATCCACAGGTTTTTGTGGCCGTGTGGACCTATACGCACAAGGGGGGAAAGTGACTTTTCAACGTCTTTATGGAAGCTTTCTTCCGCTCGATTACCGTCGTCCTGTAAAACTGCGCGATCATCGCAGCGACTGACTTTCTCCGGTAAGTAGGGATCACCTGCATAGTTTTCAACATGTTCAACGTGACCAGGCACAAAGTGGAATAATTGCACCACAATGTTATCATGCAAACTGTTAAGATGTATCAGGTACAAGTACATTGTGTCTAATCATGAATATAGCAAGTTGAGGTCACTCCTTGGAAATGAACAAAATACTAACGCGCATAGGCAACCAGAACAGAACAACATAAGACACTAAGCCTTAGAGTCAACATAGCTGAAATTTTTTTTCTGCTGAGAAATTCACAGCAAACTGACAGCAAAAACGTTGATGCTTTGTTGCCACGCGAAGAAGGAAGAGCAGGACTCTCAATCTTCAAACGAAGCGGAGACCGGTTTTTGACCTCTCACCCTCTTAGCAAAGTCACACTGGAAATCATTGGCGTGGTCGAGAAGCAACAAAAAAGTAAGCGCGTGCAGCGAGTTACCCATAAGGAAAGCAAATGGATGCTATGTAACATATATTGCCAGCAACGTATGAATGCCGTTTCAAATTTTCATCAAACACTGAATGTTTAAACAGAACCAGCAGTATTTTCTGATTTGAAGTCAGATAATTATAATTCGAAGCTTGAGGTTACAAAAAGACATAGCAATCAAACCATGTTCAAAGTGAAAAAACAACTGTGTTGAATGCTCAATTTCCCATAAGTTTTGAGAGTTTTGTTGATTTCAGCCGCAAGGCCCACAAGACATGGCCTTGTGCGCATAGAGAGCAAAGTAAGACACTTGCGAATTTTCATCATACTTGAGGCAATTATACACGCCCCAACACATACCAGACAAGGCTGTTGGCGACGTAGATAGAAACAACTTGCCGAGAAGCATTGTAATGATCTAGCGTCGCACTTATTTATAAAACAAAACAACTGAAACCTTGCAGCTAGGACGCCGAAAAACCTTGCAGTATCGAGTCGAACTGCCCCAGCACAATGAAACATCTCAGTGTTAGCCAAAAGTGAAAAAAAAGCACAATGACGTACAACAACGAAACAGACCTGAGATAAGGACCATGGAAATACTTCAGTTGCCTACCACAAAATGCCAAGTGCCACGTTACAAACCACACGAGCAATCAGAAACGCATGCCAAACGTATGTGTAAACGACAAGACAGATGAAGTGATTATACGTTTATTAAAAATTTAATTTTCAGACATTCGTTCATATTGCAAGAACAAAAATGATCGGTATTGCTTACTAAAGGCGTTATGGAATTTATTTTTAAATTGTTGTTCTACATTTGCCCAGAAAGTAGCTCCTTGATGAGAAATTGCTTTTTTTGCAAGCGTTTGTTGAAACTTGTTGTATAAAATAGTTATGGTTGGTTGCATACCTTGTTTTATGATAAAGAACTTCAGCCGTTTTCTGAAACAACTCTTTAAATGATGTTGGCAACATTTCATGGTGAAAGTTATCCATCAGTTCAACTAATTATAATTTATTAATACCGTGAAGTTTCAGAATATTGAGATATTTATACAGAGGTGTACTGTGACATCCAAAGTTGCTACATGTAATAGTTCGCAGAATGTTATTGTGCGCTACTTCTAGTGGTTGCAAAACAGAATTAGTAGCTGCCTCCCAGGAAAAATGCAGTATTTTAGATGACAATGTACACGACTAAAATATAACATTTTTAAAACATCAATTAATATCACATTTCAAATTTTATAGAATAGATAAGATTCCCTAATTACTTTTGATTTTACGTATTACACGTTAGATGACCAATCTAACGAGCTGTCTATCAAAACCCCCAAGTATTTTGCATATGTTGTTCGTTGAAATAGCTTTTTCAAAGATTTGTAAGCATAAAGGTTGATTTGGAGTAATTTTAGGACAATTCATTTGAGCGCAACCAGTTGTCTACTTTAAAATAGTCCCACATTCACCATATGCTGCAAGTTGTGAAGATTTTTTATGAGATAGACATAAAGAAGTATCATCAGCATCTAGCACAGTATAGAGTAAAATGCAGAGGATTCAGATAAGTCATTAATGTACATGATAAGTAATAGCGGGCCCAGAACAGACCCTTGAGGCACGCCATTTGAAATGTCAACTAAACCAGATTGCAGATTTTCCAAATTTACAAATTGCTTGCGATTGGACAAATAGCTAGCAATTAATTGCAAGGGAATTCATCTAATGCCAAAATTATGATAAAATTTATTAAATAGTACGTTATGATTTGCCGTTTCAAATGCTTTTGACAAATCAAAGAGATAGAAATGGACAAAGAGAAATATGGAGCAAGAATATAAATCCATTATCAACATTACTCAAAAGAATATAGTGTAAATAGTCTCAATTGTATATGAAGTTGCAGATTTAGACTTGAAACCAAATTGATATTTGGATAATAACTTATATTTCTGCAGATAAAAGTGCACTCGGTCATATTGAATTCTTTCAAAAATTTGATTGGACTTTAGCAAAACAGATATTGGTCGATCATTTGAGCAAATATTTTGTTCTCCAGCCACTTTCAGACACTGAGGATGAAAACCTTCATTAATGCCCTGATCTAATCTGAAGTATGCTGGAGCATGATCTATCCAATGAAAGAATGCCACAAGATTGCAACCCAACCCCGATTGCAGAAATGTAACATTGTATAGGTCATACTACAGCATACCGCTTGCTCTGCAGCTCGGGAACTCTGACATAAAAAGGTGCCGTTTTTTAGCACTGGATTTTGCGGATTTTGCTGATTGAATAAGAAGCGATAAGGACAGCAAAATTTGCTTCGTGTGCTGGATTTAAATTAAATAACGTTACTACTTCACTTCAGTTGAGCTGATGGTTTTTCGAAGCGAACACTCACAACTTTCTTTCATATTTTGTTTTGATTTTGACCAGTGGCGACTCCAGCGCTCGGAATCCTCGGGCTTATCCCGAGTCTTTGATTACGATTTGCACTGTATAACGCGAGCTTGCTTGCTTTGTATATTTGTATCACTACCAATTTCACTGATTAAGGTTGTTAACTCTGGCTCTTTTCATTGGGTCTTGTCACTGTTCATATATATTCGTTACATACATACGGCCTTTCGCGTTCATGTTGCAGGTGACCTGAATCAACACATATATTGTGTGTAGCAAGCATTCTCGCGACTTGTTCGCTCACTCTTCACTCGGCCTCATCCGTTAGAGCCCGAGCTGCCAGCCTTTGCAATTAAATATTTTAAAATAATTCATATCAGATTGAATGTTTCTTTCTTTTTGAAGCAATGGATTTTCATAGAGTCTTCGATTTGAATTTCAATTCAATGGATAATTCTCACTCGAGAATAAATTTAAACCATCGATAAACTGTCCAGTAACTCAGGCTAATAGGAATGAGCCTAGTACGCGGAGGATTGACTGGCGTTATCATTGCTCTTTGACGTATTTTGCGCAACAATGGACGAGTTTTCATGAGAACTTCTGATTGATTGTTACGTAGCAAAAGTGACACAGCAACGATAATGTCAGCCAGAATGAGAGCAAATGGAAATTTTAGTGGCGCACGCCTCGAAAGGTTGCTCTCAGTCTGTATAATCGCGACTTGTAGATCAGTTTGCTTTGCAAACTTTTTCATTATATCGATTTTATGTAAAAGTTGTGGTGAGCCCGAGTGTCGCTGTTGACCTGGAGTTACCCCTGATTTTGTCGCATTCTTTCTTTCATTCGCAAACAAAATTCATCAATCATCCCGCTGTTGCAGCAAAACAAATACCGAGCGCGAAGAGCAAGCGACATCAATAAATGTTTATCGCCAAATCCGGACATGGCATACTCCGGACATTCCAACTGTCGGCAAAACAGCAAATGTCGGTGACGCAACAAACTTACTGTGATGAGAAGGATCGGTCAAAACTGATAAAACGGGGTTTGTTAGAATTGTTGTTCGAGCAAATTGATTTTAGCTCATTGAAACGAGCTAACCCATCCGGCCAACAGCATTTGAGACACTTATCATAAACAAGAGCCTTCTCCAAACACGATAAGCTCGCATTGCCCATCTTAGTGTCGTCGTAGAATCCGAATAAACCCCTTCCTAAAATCGTTTACTTTGTTTATTGTTATTCCGAAATTATGAAAAGTGGACAGAAATGCAGTTTAACAAATCACGATATTTGCAACCGGAACAGTCAATTGAGATCGCAGGGAAAAGATAAGAGGGCTTGGCTTTTACAAGTCATTCATGAAAAGGCATGTGTCTGTAGATGATAATACATAAAGGTATTTCACTGCTATATCCAAACTTTCAGCAGATACATTTGATGTACAATAACCTTTGGCTTCACGCATTTAACAGTCGTCGAATGCTGTCAAGAGGTGAGCTTTTTTCTTTGGCTTGACTGTTTGGCACGTTACTTGTCACTGTGTAGGGTAGGCAGTGAATGTCAACGTAAGTGGATAGGATTTTAACAGCAGTCACAGTGGTCCATTGCAAAAGGCTAACCTCCTTACTTCGTTTTTCTTCCAAAAACGGTTTTGCATTGAATTTTTCAAAATGTGATTTTGCATACATATTTAAAGTTACATTGACTTTTGCACGTTAGGAACTCCATACCTCCTGGTTCATTCAAACCGTTGAACTGTAGAGGTGCTGAACACGCAAAAAGCTAAGGCCTAAAAAAACAAATTTGCGCAAGCACATCAGTAACGAAAGTGTTAAGTGCCACGAAGGTGATATTGTTTATGGAGAGCATCTTGCGCATACAGAATTTCCATCACAATCGTGAACCCTTACGATTGGCGTTTCAATCCATGCGCGAAAAGCAGTTTGTTACTTTTCGTCCTTGTTTCCGCGTAAGCTTTTCCAGGGTTACCGCTTTGCAATTATCGCCATTCGGCTTGCAGACATGGGCATCGGAAGGATTTTTTCTAGGGGGGGCCAGTAGGGGATTTTCACCAAATTTTTTCCAGGGGGGGGGCCAAAAGTGGTGACATTTGGTTTTTACCCCTCGAAATTGAAAAACCAACCTTTTTTTGCTAATAATTTCAAAATCCCTGCCCCCCTTCCGAGGCCCTTGCTTACAGACCAGTGGAAAGATAATGCTTTTCCTACAGAAGACGTAACAGTGATGAAAACAACCTCCGAGCAAATGAAATCGTCTTGGATATTTTTATTCGTGATTAAACATTTAAGCAGTTTTGCATTGAAGAAAGCCGAATCGAGACCTGCAAAGTGGCCTCGTGGACATGGGCGTCCCCAGAAATTTTTCCAGGACGCCAACATTTTGCTAATCTTTCTGAGGTTGATGATGATGCAATACAAATTAATGTTCGTTAAACGATTCACCCCTACCACACAACTATACCACAAAGAAACTGCCCCATGTTACAACAACGGTCACAAAAAATGCGCTTCGTTGGCAGCCATGCCCAGGTATATTCCGATAATCTTCACAATGGGCTAACTAAAAATTTTCAAAGCAGGATACTTATTTTCACAGAAGTATTGCTATGGTCACACCCACAAATTACTTTATTTTACCTAGCAAGACTTGTCAGCAGTGTAACCACTGGGGTCAGTCTCGTTGGCATCAGATTGTTGCCTTCTTCAACATCAGATTTTTACTTTAGAGTTTGAAGCAAACTAAATGCTTCATTTTTTGATACGTAACAAAGCGCGAACCTCTTGAATCCAAAATACAGCGAAGTGTCGTACGCATGGCCAACTTCTTCATTTCGGAGAATGCAGCATGCTACTGCAAATGGAGAAGTCGGTCTTGTGTAACGTAAAATATTCATCCCAACGTTTCAAAGATAGTTTCTGCACTTTTCAGTTTGGTGGAACGATATCCACACATTAGGGTGAGAGATTGAAGAAAAAAACTTAAAAATTATGAGTGTTACAACTTATTTTCAACCTAAAGAATAGGAAATGTGGAAAACAAAGCCAGCAGCCCAGTCAACATCAGATTTTTCGTCAAAATACCAGACATCAGAAACTTCTCTCAAAACATCAGAAGTGGCAACACTGTTTGTCAGCGCCACTCAGAAACAAGAGCTGCAAACGTCCAGGATTTCGTCCAAAGCGATGAATCACCCTTTCAATAAAACTTTGCTTGTGTTTGCTGATTTTTTCACGGTGAATGCTCATCATACATCAATCGGACAAGTGGACCGGTATGTTGGCACAACTATCGGACAACTTGCTAAAGTTAAAGTACCATGTAGGCTTACAAAACCTGAGCACATGAATCATGAAAATTCGCCGCAGAAATTGTAGTTTTGAACTCAGTACTCACTCAGAAGATCAAGCCTGCATAAACGTATTCTAACAAGTCACGAAGTTTTGTGTGAAAAGGAGTCTGAATGAGCGTAGTTAGATTAAGCTATTCACTCAGGCACATTATTCACACTTATCGCACGCCAGCAATGGATTTTTCAAAGTTGTGGAAGAATTGCTACAGATTCACACATGTTTTTTTCAAACGGTGTAAAACTACGTGCCTTTCCTCTGTCAGCAGTCACTGTCTCGTTAAATTACCCGCCAAGATGTCTGCATTGAACAGTCACATGCAGCAAAACGCCTTCTACCGTTACTTGAAGTGAACCTTTGAAGATTTGTTGCCATGTTATTGTGAAGCAATAAAGATCAACAAAAGACAAATCCGCTCGCATGTTTCGCAACCTACCTCTGCATGAAAAAAAGCAAACATGAGTGAACTGAAAGCTCATCACTGCATGACACCAGGCTAGTGAACCTGGCTATTGTACAGTGCTAGTGTCATACCGGAAAATAAACTGTCGTTGCAAGAATTAAATCAATTAATCGAAATTGAGCTGCTGACGTCAGGTTTTCTGGAAAATTTTGGTTCTTAGTCCCAATTTCCAGGGAGGGAAATTGCCCATTTTGCCCCCGCTGCCGACGCCCATGCTTGCGGGATATAGCGCGTGTCAGCGAAGCTGGTAAGGTGGATTCAAATCCCGGTCCGATCATACCGGAGACGTAAAAACACCACTTGCAGCCTGTCCAGCCTCATGCTCGGCGTTAATGGATGAGTGAAAGGGAGATAATAAAGAACGGTTCTGCCGTTGACTCGTCACCAGTGCAGCATTAACTTGAAAAGCAGTCAATCAAGCTGAAATGGGCGCCCGTAGTCCGCTCGTGACCCTCCAAAGAGAGCGTAATGAAAATTTCTTTGTTTGAAACCGAATAAAGGTTGACCTGCCTCTGTTTGTGTTACAACTTTACGAGTTTGTTGTAAACAGATAAATGTATTTATCATTCAAACTAACATCAAACTTTGTAATACTCAAAATCGTGGTTGGATCTGTCTACGCGTTTTTATCACCACTTTTCTAATGGAAAGCATTTTCGAGTTTGACGGAGTGGCATGGGTAACGTACACGTCCAACCCACGATACGTAGTACAATCGCGAAGAGCTTTATTTCCTTACTTCGGTGCAGGCTTTCTTTGACTTTGGGATCTTCTAACACAGTGAATCTCAAAGTGGACAGTGTCGCCCGCTTGGGGGGAGGGGCGGTATTGAAAGACAAGGTGGCGCAAAAAACGAAGGAGACAATGGGGATAATCAAAAGTGGGCGAAAACGATAAACGATCATTTGCTTAATCTCATTAGGTTAATATTGAAATGCAAACAAATTTTTCCCTAACTTATCAGCTTCATGGTACGATTGCTTCGTACAGCTATCACATAACAGATTGTATTATGACGTTGTGGTTCCACTTCCTTCTAGAGCAGTGGTGGGCAATTAATTTGGCGCAGGAGCCGCTTTGAGAAAGCTGCGGTTAGCGGTGGGCAGTACCTTCTAATGGAAATGTGAGCAAGTTTCGGTTCAAGTTAACATCAGCAATAACATTTACTGTGATATGCTGGAGGAAATTTCAGATTTGAAGATTTTCCTTAACGCTTCCGCGGGCCACTGAAAACGATGTGGTGGGCCAAATGTGGCCCGCGGGCCGCTAACTTCCCACCCCAGTTCCAGAGCACTCTCGTAAAGAATAAGTGCCCTTCATTTTAATTGAATATACATTTAAACTTTCATAACATAAATGGATATTTTCGGGGAATAAAATTTTGTTATCTTGTATTATTTTTGCTTTACGCGGCACGTGGGGCGACGACGATGTGTCGACAATGATAAGGGGACTATGAGACAAAAAGGTTTGCGAAACATTGTTCTATAACACTTTGCTTTGGTTGAAAATTAAAAAACAAATTGTGCGATGAGTTTCAAACCCTTTGGTGAATTCATCCCAGCATAACAAGTGCTTCACTCAACACAGGCTTCATTCAGTCACGTGCATCCAGGCGATGCAGCGTCTATACAAAGATACAACCTGAGAAAGCGCACTAAAAAAGGAACATTTTGACCTTTAAAAAACAGTCTCGAGAAATTAGTGAATGAGAAATTTTAGAAAGTATATTAAAAGCCCGGACAGTTTATGGGATCGAAGAGCTTCACTTAATTTTAAGTTTTCATAAAACTATTTCTCGCCGAAAATAAGAAAGTTTAAAAAACTTCTTCTTGAAGTAAAACCTTGATCAAAAGTTGAAAATACCTCTATCCTATGCTTTTACATAAGAGGGTACGCGCTAAAATCCAAACTGGTATTTCATAGATGGGGTATTTGCAAAGAATAGAATGTCTAAGTGGTAGTTGCGTTCATAGAGTGCTGGTAACTTGGGTGCTGAGTGTCTGTCCGACTGTGTTGGCTTTGTGAATCATTTTTGACTGGGATTCCATTTAATACCATGTATTGTAAGTACTAAGCCAATTCAGGATATATTTTTTTGAAAGAACAGACGTCGCTAGATATTATCACCTGCCAACCAATGCGCCTGTAATTACGCTCGTAAGCAAAGACTTTGACGAAGTCGATTTACGTTCGTACAACTGTGTCGCGTACTCAGTGACGATTTGCATCGTGCAAGTCTTCCATCTATAAACTTGGCTACGTGAGAGTTCAGCGTAGACGACTTACTACGCACATTTGTCATATCAGTGCAGATCTGCTGAAATCTAGCTTAGATTACCTGTCTCAGATTGCACTGCTCAATTTGACTTCTATGATCATAATGCTCTTAGTGACGTCATAATTAGTGACATAAGCTTTACCTAGCGCCGAAATTGAAGCAGTAAAAATATGTAACGCAAGCAATAGTAAGAGGTAAGATGTGTTGCTGCTTGATTGTAATTAGAACTGCCTAGTATATTTTCAGGGCAGTGCTTTTGAGGTTTGCAAGACTTGGAAGCAATAATGTATCTCTGACTACGATTCAATTGAGCTAACTTCGGTAATGAGCTAACTTCGGTAATAATCATTTTTTTGTGTTAAAAGGTGAGTATCGCCTTTGGATTCTTCCTTCTGCCAGTAAACTTGAAACTTTGCAGGACAGCAATGACAAATTTATAAAAATGAAGGTTAATTAATGCATTATGACTCTTCTGTTGCGTTGGACATTATTTTTTCTATCAGGATATTCATTTTTTCCTGTATCAAAGAAATCGATCAACAAAACACAACAAATGAAAAGTTTTTCCTTATTCTTCAGAAGGTGTTCAGCAGTTATTCAGATGGTTTCACCAAGCATTTCATAAGACAACCTCAAGTTAACTCAATCCAAGCAAGAGCTGCAGGAAAGCAAGACGGTAAGCAATAAACGATTTTTCCTCATAGCAAGAAGGCAGCTGCCTCAAAAATCGCCAAAGATTTAGGAACAGTGGTGAGCTAACATACTGAAAGTGCGGGTCACCGTTATGGCCCACTGGCACCTTTCACCATTTTTTCGCTGTCACTGCGTCCTACAGAGCAGGGTGTTTTTTCCAGGCTGCTTCACGTCCTTTCATTGTGTTTTGAAGCAAACGACTCAAAAATGCGAATTAAATTTGTTACTTCAACTCTTTTGATATGACAATAGTGCGGACCAGTCGTACTATTTTTTTACTACATGAGTAAACGCTGGTGCAGAGAAATGCGCTTGTTGCTTTACCCACCTTCATGCTCCATGACCGCTTGCTCGATGGGAATATTTTTTAAAGTGGCATCGAATAAACAAATAAGCGACCACACATTTCTTAAGCTAAGCTCAACCAATTTTTCTTGGTTACATTCCTTCGGTGAACGCGAAAGCATATAAATCAACAGGAAAAGAATCTTTCACAAAACAATGCCAGTGCATTCAGCAAACTTTGTGCAAATTGTTTTTCAAAACCTTGGCTATTCGCAAACGGGCAATAACATGTGCGCATGAGATGATCACAATTAATCGCTTTTACTTAAAACTCAACATTTTAGGACTGAGGATGCGTGTGATTACGTGAAATCAATTTCCTTTTAAACAACTTTGCTTCGATTGAGTCACCTTTTCGGAACTTACCTAAAACTTAATGCTTTACGTTACGCCAACAAAAATATCAAGAACAATGCAAGACCTCAAGAAAGTCTGGTTTTCACAATTTTTGGTCCACCTGTACATAAAGTTATGTGGCTTGGTAACCCAAACCTCTATACATGCACATCTGAAAGATGGAATGATTTCTATGTCAGTTTACCACTGTAATTCCTACGCCAGCTGTCAATGCCAACATACAGTACCTCCAACAGAGGCTGTTAGATCATTCATTATAAGTACCTTCAAAGAAGTATTTCATGATCTATCTATTGTTTACATCATACATTGCATACGTCATACAATGTATGTCATCATGCATTGTTTACATTATGCATGGTTTGCTTTCATACACAATCATACATTTTTTGTTTAGTGGGCAGAGAATCCCTAACTTTTTGTTAATGTTGCTTCATCTTTTCACTCATATAAATGGCACTCGCCACATAAGTTCTTGTAAGGACCTGATTTATGCTTTAAAAATAATCTAAAAAGCTTCATATATGAGATTTTAATGGCACAATAACCGTATCTCTGCACAAAGCCCAGTGACGTAGCTAAGGGGGGGCGGTCCGCCCCTGGCGGCACTTTTATGGGGGCGGCACTATGGGGTATGCAGTACCCCGGCACTATGGGGTATGCTGTAGACTATAAACCTGCAAAGCCTGTATTGAAATAAAAGTGGTTTTAATGTCGGACACTACTCGCAGTTGAAGGATGTTTTTGATTTTGAGTAATTTAAACTATGGCGTGTGTATTTAAGCGATTGTTATCTTAGCCAAAAAATAAACAATCATGTATCTGGGATGTTGTATCAATAGGCTTTTTTTACATGAAGCTGCAACACGTTGCTCAACACGCTTATCAACTGACTTGGTGTNAAATTTTACCGTTGTTGACGTTTGATCGTAGTCCTTATATGACGTCATAGAACTTAATGGGAATGTGGTGGATGACTGTGGGCAAACCTGTGGCTGTGGTGAGATCCAAGCTTTTGAAAGCGCTCTTAAGTTTTACCTGCGAATAAAAGCGCATTGTTGGGTCTAAAAAACATTTCTGTGTAAATCTAATAAATGTGTAGTTGGATTTGTGCTCTCAAAATAGATTTCCGTGTGTGTGGATAAATATAATCTAGTTCAGTATTCTTCAACAGGAGTTCCGTGGAACCCTAGTGTTCCGCAAAACATGCAGTGAGGTTACGTGAGTTTTAAGGGTTCAGTGAGGGTTCCTCGATTTTTTAGGGGCAATGATTTCTTGCTTCGGTATGTTGATGCGTCATTATGAACATTTTAGATCACGGTGCTGCATTCAGATTTCAAGTA
>JGI24158J21664_10000254_pt1 | contig 43082 bp, 32 predicted proteins | sample Ectturendosymbi3_FD_21664 | JGI IMG/M metagenome (IMG submission 21664) | reverse complement strand
GTCTTAAGAATAATTGTAATTATAATTGTAATTTGCGATTTTTAGCACAGAGTAATTGTAATTGTAATGTAATTGAAAATTTTGGAGGAGTAATTGTAATTATAATTGAACAGATTTGATGTAATTGATCCAACTCTGCTTCATAGTCTATGATATGAATTTGATAGAAAGTCACAGCGACGACGACGAGTTGTGTCTGTTGGAAGTTGCAGAAGAATCAATCGACGATTTTGTGCTGCTTGCATCGTTTGAACAGGGCCTTCAACATGCACTTGATCGGTTTTCAGCTGCGAGCGACCGAGATGGAATGACACTTGGCACAAAAAAGACCGAGATCTCTTCAGAACCCAAGTCAACGTATGCGCTACAAACAAGCGGCAATACACTGCAGCAGCTGGAGAAGCTCAAGTACCTAAGTGGTGTAGGAGGCGGGGGTGCAGGGGGTACAAGCGCACCCACAAAAGTTTTGATTTGTTGAAAATCCGGGCAAAATCCCTGAGAATTTGGTCAGATTCTCTGAAAATCTGGGCAAACTCCCTGAAAATCCGAGCAAAATCACTATCTAGGCATAATCCAGGCAAAAATGGCGCCCAACGTTGTTTGACTTCAAAAAATGACGCGCAACCTTTGCAGAAAAACAAAAGAAGGCCCTTTTTTGGAGGCCGCATCAAAAAAAGGCCTTCGTGATCTTTGTGGGAGAAAATTTGTAGGCAAAAGTTGCGCAACAACTTTTCGGGCAAGTTTGGGGAAATTCGGGCAAAAATCCTTCGCACCCTCAAAAATTTGCTTGCTCCTACACTTATGCCCGGTATGATATTCAAGAGTGACGGAAGGCAGGATGAAGAGCTTGATACACGAATTGTTAAAACAAACGCAGTATTGCGAGAGTTTCATCGCTACGTGGTCACAAAAAAGAGCTTTAAAGCACCGCAAAGCTGTCAGTTTTAAATGATTTTTATTCTGATCCTCACCTATGGGCATGAATTTTGAGTAATGACTGAAAGTTCACAATCTCAAGTAGGCTTACAAGCTGCAAATATACAATATTTTTCGAAGAACCCTATATGAGTCGAACCACTTCCCGGACGGAGAGATCCCAGCTACGATGGTCCGGTCATGTAACCAGAATGTCTCAAGAATGTTGTTAAGGCGAGTCCTGCTGGCTAGATCATCGGTAAAGCAACCTAGGGCCGATCAAAAAGCCAGGTAGCGTAATTAAGTCTCGGACCTCTTGGTCCCGTCTTACTGTGGAGCCATCGAAACTATAAGGGAAGTTGCAGAAAGCCAAGGGGTTAATTTGAGAGGACTGCTTCTCCGCGACCTTTACAAGGAGAAAATTGCTACGAAAAATAAAGAGTGAATTGGCTTGAATTCTGCGCTTGGAATTTTATAAATTCGCGTTACATAACACACATAAAACAATATGAAATGATTCGATGAGCATGAGAAAGATACGCACGGCTTCACATGGAACAATGAAGAATTCAGACGACATTTGCACAAAATGGCATCGAAAGTTTTGCATGAAAGCACAAGTGGCAGATGATATGTTAGGTTTTCACCCTGGCCGGAACCATATAACTGTTCCGACTTGCATGTTAATTTCTTGTAGGAGCATCATTCGTTTCTTTCAGACCATTCATTAGCGACTCATAACTTTGTCGTTCGCAAAAATGCTTCAGTTAAAAATCAAAGCTTGCACCTGAACGTCTGCCATGCAGTCGATGAACAGTGAACACCTGAACTCCACCAGGGAAACAAAAAACGCGGTTTTATCAGCACTACGTCACGCACATGTTACTTTTCCGAAGTTTTATGGGCAGAAAAAACAACGAATGTCAGACAGACAAACTGTGCAAATCAAAGCGTCCTATTTAAAATTTCTGAATGGCACAAATAAAGGTCCTTACTGCAGCAAGTCATGCAGCTACAGAATAATGGGGGTTGTTGTAGACCCAGGAACAACACGGAATAAGTGGGGCGACCAAACGCGCATCAATACCCCAATTTGCATCGTTGTGTAGGAAATTTTCCTTTCGTTCTACAACTTTGTCGCATCAATTCACGAATCTGAGCTATTGATTGACCGAGACCCTCTATTGCGCCATCAAGGTACGCATTGTTTAAAGCGGTGATATGAACCACTCTCAGAGCAGGTTTGACTTAGCGCTTACGTAATTTACGCTTTCGGTGCGCACTTTCAAAGTCAGACAACTTTGGTTGTAACATAATTCAAAAGTGCACAGATCATGAGCAACACGCATAACCAGCAAGTCGCATGCAGATTCGTAATTTGAAAAAAAACGCGGCGAAACATCAAGATTTCGCAAAAGCGGTGGAAGTAACCAAAAGTAGCCAAGTATGAGTGTTACAGACGGTCAATTTTCTGCGACGATTGCTGGTGAAAGTGAGTGAGTGATTTCTAGAAAAACAAAACTGCGCCAGGCAGCGCATTCACAAACCACCAACAGTACGGTATCCGAAGAACACTTTCAGGAAAGTCCCTATCTAACGAAAACTTCAACAACTCACAGTTTGTGCGCAACAGTACACTAAGTGCAACAGCAACATTTCTAACAAGAATGGACGATGCTTGTTATTCGAACAAGTTATTCGCAGACTTAACAATAAAAGATTCGTGAAAACCTGGGCACGAAGCATACAGACATGCTACAGTAATGTTTAGGAAATTTCACATAAATCTCACATTTGTCGAATACGTTTAGTACAGAACGTTGAAGTGATAGGGGTCTTAATGTTTTAATTTCACTACAACTAGCATCAGAGGGTCAAATGGCTTCTGTTAAAGGCAAGTTAGTTTTGCAATTTTGTAAACAAGCGGCAGTCAAACGATTTTGGACCAAGACAACCTGTGATCTTGAAGATGCTTCCTACTCAACGTTTCAGATAAAAGTTATTCAACACCTGTGACGAGTTTTTCTTTGGCTGGTAGAGGCGCTGTATCCAGATTCCGCTGCATTTGCGATTTTCTAACGTGTTATACAAGAAAAAAACGTCATTGCAAAACCAGTATCAAGTTGTTGCTATACACAAAGCCCTGAGTGTTGCAAGCCAAGATAACACCAGCACTTCCGCAACAACAATGGTCGTAAGCGCAAATTACATAATATGCTTTGCTAAAAACAATCTGTAAACGTCTTGCGAACCGGGAGGAGTATTGACTCAAATTTTAATTTCAAAGATCTAACACAGCGAACATATGGCGCATGGAATAAAATGCATACAGGGACGCTGGAGAGCGGGTGCATCGCCCCCCCTGACCTTTCAAAACGGGGGCAACGGGGGAGGATATGGCTTTCCATAACAGCATCATAGGCAATTTCATGGTTGATCGAGAACGACCGGAAACAAATTTATTGCAGCTTTTCGCACATCCAGTTCATAATTGATTTCTATAATTTCTATTATCGTTTTTGAAGTCAACATTGCTGCTGATCAGAAACGAGCGTAACAACAACGATCTTTTTGTTTTTTACAAATTTCCCTCGCCCCTCAACACTTTTACTGCCCTTTTTGCCCTACGGCTGCTCCGGCGTCACTGCATGCATTTATATCAGATGCCGTTTGTCAACATCATGCTCTCCGTTGTATGAGAGTCAGCAAGCTTGCCGTAGCCTCAACGAACCAAGACTGCGCTTCGTAAAACCTTCCTAATTCATGCACTGCAGGGTCCATGGATTCAAACAGGTATGTAGCTGGGTTTTACGATTCACTGCATAAACGCGAAGCAGTCCTGCAGTTGGGATTCAAGGTGCGTTTGTGCAGCATGTTCTGTATGAATTAGAAGCACATTTTGCCATATAGCGATTCTCAACCTGTATGCCGCGAGAGATTTGCAGTTGTGTGGCGAAACTTCTGAAATATTTGGAAACATTCGTGGTTTTCGTTAAGGAAAACTTCTGCAAGATAGTTTACTGCTCTGTGCCACTCCAATGGTAACATAAGTTATATAATAGCATTGACATGCAGTATCATTGATCGCCCTCTGCTTAACCATTTTTATGTTGTGATAAGTTTTCATTGCTTCTTAGAAGACGAATGTGTTAGATTGCCGGCCTTACAGTCGAGGGAAAGGGAGTGCGTAATGAAAAAAGCTTCTGATCGGTATGATTAGCTTGATATGATCGATATGATTACCTTCCTAGAACGGCTTAGTTTTCAAAGTGCACCAAAGTCTTTTCGTCAGGGCTAACGTAAACAGAGCTTGGAAGAGTTTCGCCCATCCGCTATTCAATCCTAACCGCTGATCAGTGCAAAAAGCCGTCAAAATAATCGTTCGATTTGCATCTTCATGTCTGGGCGAACACGGATTTTTTCGCTTTGACAGAAATCGGAAGCAAAAAAGGGAAGACTTCCTGGGACGGATGACGAAATGCGGGTGCGCTTGGCAACGCTAGCACCACGATGTACTATTGTTTGTTCTCAAAAATAGGAACAGCCATCAAAAGAGAGCTGTTTGCAAAATAAAATCACTACAGCAACTTTTCGGGCCTTTTACTTTGCAGAAGTGCTGCAAAAAAAACTGTTTTCTTAATGTACCGCAGACTTTTTATTTTCTTAGTGTGCTGTAAGCATAAAAGGATTGAATTTCACTGCTACAGAATATTGACACATCGTGCATTGACTGTGAGGAAAAATACGGCAATATCAAACCATTAAACACCAATTGCGCGAATGAATCTGGTAGCATTTGCAATAGTCACGATCAATTGTATGCTTTTTTCTTCAAATAGTTCGACTCTCCTAACCATTACAATTGCAAAAAGTTGCGTACTTGTATGAGTGGAAAAGCACTGCACTGCTTATAGTATATCAATAATATGCGAGCCACCAAATATTATCCTGGGAGCTTTGTGATTCAGTGGACCTCCATTTCACACCTGGGCATTGTTGGCAGTCCGGAGCACCCCCCAGCTATGATTACTAGCAATCAGGTGGCAAAGTGCAAATCGAGCCGATGTCTCGGCCATTTCTTATCGGCTCTTGGCTAGTTATGCTCGCAGACTGCATGTTGATAAAACGTAGAGGTGTCAGTTGAACCGATGATAAGCTCCGATTTCTGTTCGTGAAGCCCACGCAGAATTAAAAAATTGTTGCAGCTACCGTTCATCAGCACTGTCTAGAAACTTGGAGTCATTGACACTGGCCCAATACTCTCGGTTGCCATGCAGTTCACGCAAAACCGCAAAGTCGGATCGCCTGATTGAATCACTTAAAACTGACATCCCAAGAACCTGTTGCGACACATTTTCTCTTATGTTTCTACAGACTTGAGATGTTGATCAGACTGACTCAAATACAGTTTGAAAGCGCTACTTAATTACCATCCCCGTAACCAGTGGCGCAACTGGAGGTTTGGGCTAGGGGAAAACTTAGCTGAAAGGGGCGCACTGGCCACTGTACGGGGCCCACTACCCAACACTCAGAAAAAACTTGAGAAAGGATGGTGAACCCGGATGTGGATAGCTATGCTAAAACGCTAAATTAGCGGAAAGTACTCCGAAATACGCAAAAAACAACAACCTACTGAAAACCAAAAGAATACTAAAACCGAAAAAAAGGTAATTTGGAGCCCGGTATTTACATTTAGCTTGCCAGGTGGGGGCGATTCGCCTATATGCCCCCCGTCTGTTACGCCACTGCCTGTAACCCCAGGTTATCTTGCGGTGGTCGGTGACGATGTAGTTTCAAGCGACTCTAGTCCAATTTAGCCAGATGATTTGATGAACATTGCGTGTTTCTTACAAAATAAGATGTTTTTGCTATTTTCTAAAGTTCATTTCCTTTTTGGGTTTATAGGAAAAAGCAGTTCTGAGGTCATTTTTGAAACTGCATTATTGAGGAAAATAATTTGTTGAAACATGCCTGCACAACAGTGCCTTATTCCATAACCTTTGGCCACATGACTTCCGTTTCCACTGATGACCAGCTTGTGGTCTCAATCCAAAACCGTTCATGACGGTGAGCTATAGCACCAATATTGACATGCAGGATATCAGCAGTGTTCATTTTCAGACAGGGGTGGGATTTGGATCGCCATCATTGAACCGACCTCCAGGGTGCAGAGGTCTTGTTGCGGTCAAACGGATTTTTCTCGAACATTCTGCCGCGGTCCGGTTGGTTTGAAGCATTTCTACCAGTTGCTTTCTCACTAGACCTTTTCTGCTGGCAAATGTGGCGTTGGAACGCCTCAGCGTGGTGCGATACGACTCAGCGCGCGTTTTCATCCCGGGAAAGCAAGCGCACATGTTCAGCAGGCTGGCCGTGGCCGCAGCCCGGAAGTTCGAAACGGTCAGGCAATACAGGCCAAAGTTCAAGGCCGAGTTGCTCAAGCTCAATAACTCCGCAATCGAGCTGAAGACCTCGTCTTTGTCACAGTTGTGAGAATGAGCATCAACGTGGCTCATCAGCGAATAAACTTGAGGGAACCAGAATACCAGGAAGGTGAGACAAACCGCCAGCATCATTATCTGTTAGAAAAAAATTACGAAACGCAAAATTTATTGGACTTTTTTCAAACACAAGGCGTTAAACAAAGTTTATTTGTAAAATCTCATGCTAACGACAATTTAAAAATGCGATATTCAATTCCTATTAACCATCGCATTGGGCCAATGTTTCGGGTTTGTCCTGATTTCTCCAGCAAGTATTAAGAAGTAAAAACTATTGAAATTTTCAGGTTTTCTTTGTTGAACTGTCGAAGAGTCAGAGGGGTATTCTGTGCACTGAAGCGTAACTTCAGCTTGTTTCAACGACATCAACAACCGAAAACTCTACGTGATAATTAGAAAAGCTCTACGTCATATTAAAAAACTCTAGGTTTGCTGCAAGCTTTCGAGGAATCAGCCGACTGGGCTCTGCTTTCGTGACTTTGTGGTGAGTCGGACTTACACATATTTTGTTCAAGTAACTAGTCTCCAAAGACGACGTAATTGAATCAGTCAGGAAATAGAAAATCGATTCCACGTAATTCTACGCACCCTCAGTCCTGAAATGTTGTTCAAATAGTGTTTGGTTTGATTCAATTTCCGTTTCAATACTGGTGGAAAAGTTCAGACAGAAAGCAGTATCCAATTTTTTCGCAGCATTCATTCGCAAATTGCCTTTTTGATGTGCCAGAGGATAGACTGTGTTATGTGTCACAATGTCGCTTTTACGATAGCTCAAAGTTTGAGGGATGCCATATGCTTAACAACAGCAATCATCATTCATGAGTAATACGTTTCTTTTGCGTGCAGTGTAAACGGGCAAGCGGAGCTCTTGCCGCAACCGCTTCGTTTCCGAGCGTAACTAAAGTTTCGTGTAAACCCAGCTTTAACCTGCCCCAAATTCCACATCCGCTCAGTTATATCATACATTACTATTAAAAATGTAAGATGAGAGGCATCTTTGACATACTTGCAAGCTGATACATAAAAATAAAAAACAATAAAAAAGCTATTGTTTTTTCAATGTGGCAGAGACACTTCAGCCATCAATTCCATACGATGAGACGAAAATTACCTAAATTTCGAGGGGTGCTCGACGAACAACAGCTGGTCAACAGTTTTTTTTCGGTATTCCAGTGCATTTGCCCTAACCTGCACGAATCTGTAAAAGTGTTTGTGCCGATAAAATAAACTCACTTGGCTGACCTCCACTGTGCAGCTCGTTCGGCTTCACCATCGTCATGCTATGCCTTCAATTTTTAATTGTAATGCACTTGATTTGACGAAATACTCAGTAGGCTACTCGTACGCGAAAAGCAAGCCAGTATTTCACAAGAAAACAGACTTGCGCATGCAAACTCGATATCTCATTGATGCACTGTAATTTATCCAGAAAGGCACAGTTCTCAGCACGAAAAGCACTTCTTAGTTCAGTACTTAGATAATGAGCGTCGAAAGTGGGTAGGGAGATTTGGCCATCCCTGGAGTTTTGATACTTGATATTTTCCTATCAACTTTTCAGTAGAAAAACGTTTTTTTTTTCTTAGTTTCAGGTTGGTAAAATGAAATTTCGCTACTCTTGCCCTTCCGGAAAAAATCCTTTTGCCCACCCCCTGAAAAATTCCACAACTGCCCCCACTGGAAAAAAAAACTTCCGACGCCCATGATTGGAAGCCAGCGAAACTTACCGTGACTCGCCGATTCACCCTGCTGCGTTCTTCTGCGTTGCCCGACATGCGTTTACCGCAATGGAGTTTCCACACAATGGAAAAACTAAGCACCACCAGGACAACGTATGGTAGCAGGATGGAGACGATGATGTGTGCGAACACGTTGACGATGAAGGCCTGCTTTTCCGGCATAGACGACGTCAGTGAGCAGCCGTATATCACGCTGGAAGAAGAAGTTATACGCGAAACTGAAAACCTGTGTTTTTGACAGTTATTAACATCTAAAATATCTTTTGTCTACTCGCTGGAGGTGCTGAAGCTATCTTTACGCGCTTTTTTTTTAGGTAAAGGTCTGGAGGTAAACAAGGCCAGTTGGTTTTCCGAATACCTTTAAAATTAGCACCGGTGACCGCAGGCTCGTAGTCAGGTTTTAAGCTTTGGGGGGTCAAAATACGTTTTTAGGGGGTCAAGATTTTTGTTTTTATTATATCTTTAAAACAAATTTTTCTGGGCACAACAAAATTTGGGGGTACAAAAAACTTGGGGGGCACTGCCTCCGAATGCCCCCCTATGGCTGTGGTCTTGGGTGACCATAAATGTGCGAGATTATGCATTCATCATTCTTTGTTTACACTTTATGTCAGGAGTCGACTGTTTAGAGCCACACAAACGCGTTTTGAGGAAGGAATTCTGTGAAATCAGATGGAAAACGAATAACGTGGTTGCTTTCGGAGGTTGCCTCCATTACAAACCCTTGACTCTGGTTTTGGATAAACATTCGTTTAATTGGTTGGACATATTGAAAATTCGTTTAATTGGTTGGACGTGTCGGACATATTGGTGCGTCCTAAGTCAGTTATGTCAAACAGGTAAATCTCTGCAACAAAATGACAAAGCATTAGTTAGAGTCACTAAAATCTTTTCAACGAGCACAATGCAGTGGAGATGTTTATAAGTAAAAGTTCTGCAAAATCTTTTTTTTTCGGAAAACAATTCCATGCCAGTATATGAAAGCGCGTGATTGCAACGAGGCTTATTTCGGTGTATTTAAAATATTTCTGAACGGATCAGGGAATGATCTCAATGCTAATAAAGTCGTAAATATATGGCGAAGCGTTGCACGTTATCGGGCTTACGTCAGCCGAAATTGGCGCAGCACCGTCGTCAAGGCGGAGCGAAAACCTCGCCGAAAAATGACCAACAGACAAGCTTACCTCAATGTCGTGTTTTCGCCAACGTCCAATGGTGTTTCGCCGTTCCAACTTTTGGCACTGGTTTGTTCACGCACGAGATTTATGATACTTTTCTTGTCCGGATGCTGGCAATCGAACGGGTTGACTAGCTCTGTCGTAGCGTTACCGATCGGCGTGGAATTGAAAACTTTCCCCAAACAAATACCAGCGTTCACTGCGCATGCGTCAGGACCCGGGGTTTGCGCCACAATTTTCTCTAACGTTGAGATTTTCATTGTATGGTACTGAGGTCCGACTGCAAGAAAGGGTGTAGCCAGCACCGCAGAAAATCCGTATACGAGTAGAGTGATCTGAAAACAGACAATTAGAAGGAAGAAAAAGATTACAACTACCGAACTGTCTTTTTTTGTTATTTTCATATCAAATAGCACGTGTCTTCGATGTAAGCGAAAACGTAATTTTTTTGACAAAAACAACTTCAAACCTGGGTAGAGGGGTACAAAAATAACAAGGGAATAAGACTAAAATCGTTATGGTGGCTAGTCTTTAGCTTTTTATAAAATCAGAGGCCAGCCCAAACAAGAGTTTCAACGTTGTGAGATTGCGAAACGATGCTAACGACTAAAAATAAAATAAAAAGGTTTAATTTGGACGGCTAACACGAAGCACTACAGTATACCTTTAAAATCCTAACCCAGTGGTTCCCAACCAGGGGTCCACTTTTCAAGACAACGAACGCCAGTGAACTGAAAAATACTGAGGTTATCTAGTCAGGTGCCCCAGCGGAGATAGCGGCGAGCCGTACCTTCTGATTTGATCGTAATATAAATAAATAAAACAAAATGGTACATAGAAAAGGTAGTATTCATTGTTCTTGTGCAAATGAACTTTATCCAGCGTAAGCACTTCAGTGAGACAAATGTAACCTTACACGCTTTTCAACAAATTTCAGATTTGAAGATTTTTCCTGAATGCGTCCGCGGGTCACTGAAAACGCTGCGGCGGGCCACATGCGGCTAGCGGGCCTGTAGTTGTACCACACTGTCCTATGACAAACGGATTGGCTTTGCTAACCCGTAATATTTGTAACCGGTGGAATGTAATCTGAAGTTGCTGCATGGATTGTCGTAGCTTGGATCGCGCTGAAGTGCATTGTTCGCAGTGTATTAGGAAGTGTTCAACGGTTTCTGCGATTTACGTTGGTCACATAGCGCATTCGGGTGGAGACCTATCTGATGGAGCTGGTAGTGCAGTCTGCAGCGACCAGTATGGAGGCGAAAGATCAGAGAAGAATGGGTGCGTTTCATTGGATCGTTATCTATAGGTACGTGGAAAGAACTGCTTGTACATGAAGGCTTTGTTGGTGTTTATGTAATGATCGTTCCATAATTGGAGGCAGTGATGGAAGATTAATGAGCTTGACTCAGAGTGGCTGATTTGTGTGAAAGCTCGTGCATAGGTGACATCAGCTTGGATGGAGTTATACGTGGTGGTAAAGTTTAGCAAGAAAATTGGCAGTATCATTTCCAGGAATAACGTTGTGGACTGGCAGCCAAAACCTACACGATCTCAAGTCCTCTGGTAAGAATTCTATGGTTTAGTAGAACTATCGCAGATAGAAAACGAGCCCAAATTCTCTCCACTACACTAAAGGAACAACACAATCGTCGCAAAGAAATACGGAACAAGGAAGAAACACCCGTCAACAATTACTCAAGGCCTGATCATCATGTAAGTGGAGACGTCGGGTAACCGCAACGCCAAGAATTATACCTGGCAATTCAGCAACGTTACAGACTAGTTTCTGTAGAATTTAATTTCCAAAACCTTCTTTTCCCACTTTTATGATCGATTGAATAATATCAATATTTAAATGGCTGATTCGAAAATTGAAAACATGATGAACATTGCGATTTCATTTCGGACAAACAATGCCTGACAGCGAGAATCGCATTCAGGAACAGGCGTCTTCCGAAAAATCGATGCAAATGGACATGCAGGCGACCTTTGATTTCCTTGTCGACTGAGCAACAAATCAAAGCAGACAGCCGTTCCGGACGGACATGCTCGATGAAATAAAACAACTCTAACGCAAAATTAAGTTAAACGACCTTAAAATCCATACATTAAGTACGAAAGTTGGCGGAAGAGAAAACAAAGCATAAATTACAATTTGAACCTTAAAAGATACTAGGATGAGCGCATACATAAACGTAGACGTAAACTGATGAAAGAGTTGCAACACGGCCTACTTAAGATATCTTAAGTAGGCCGTGGTTGCAAGAACTGATGCAATCAAACTACTGACAAAATATTGCACTTACGAGAAAAGGACAAAGGGTCTGAATAAAACTGACACAAGACAAAATTAATTACAGTAATATTACCATTACAAAAATGACTTTTAACGTACACTTTGCTCAACTATGTTTTTCGCCGTTTCGCAAGATCGACTTGAAAGAGTTTTTTTGCCATTTAAAGTAGTGAATAGCGTGAAACGTGTAAGTCTGCAAGTCATATCAGAAACAACATCGCAAGAAAGCCTAATATTTTACTGTTGATCTGTTTTCGAGACGTCTGGCATGATTTCATTAAGATATGTGGTTTTCGTATTGTTGCTTCTGATTCATGAAATGCATACTTTAATGCGACAGAACGAAAACCGCGAACTTGTAATGACTGTCAATCACTATTCTATCACCATTATATAAGACTGATCATCTACAAAAAACTTTCCGCACTCGATTCCGGGTTTAAAATAAACGCATGTCCAAATACCACCAAAAAATGGCAAAAAGTTCATCAACCTTTTTTGCTACACATTTGATGGGAAAATGTCAAATTTCAAAATCCAGGGAGGGCAAATCCCCCTGAAAAATCTGACCCTTCCCCCCTCCCGATGCCCATGCCTGCGTAGCATTTCTTATCACCACTTACTCACCTTGACAGCGTGATGGGACTGATGCTTCATCTCGCGATAGAAGCAAGGGAAGCAAACAGCAATGAATCTGTCGCACGCCATCACTACCAGCAACCAGACCGCTGCGTTGTGACTCGTGTGCATAAGAAAGCGATGCCAGCGGCACAGGTGCTTTTCGTACACCCAGTCACTTTCGAATGGGTCGTAAAGCCAAGACACTACGACGTACCTGAGCAAAAAAAAGGTTCGTTTAACCATTCACGAATTTGATTTTTCTGCTCAACAGTTGTTTGTTCCACTAAATGCCCATCATCATTTCGGGTTTTGCCGAATTGGTGCCTGGCAATTTTTCTGTATCTTTCACTATTGCATACATTGTCTAGCACCGTCTGCCGATTAGCTTGTGTTAACTAGGTCAGTTTGAAACAGTGTTCCTTAAAGTTTTAACGCCTCAGTATCCCTAAGTTAAATTTTCTTCAATCTTGATAGCCCTTTTCAACAGTAACAAAATCGTAAGAAATGAAACAGTACTGTTAAGGAAATAGTCACTAGAGTAGTGAGGAAAAAGGTCAACGCAAAGGGTGCATCACATTCATCAGCACCAACCTTCTTCTTCATGTGGGTATAATGTTGCTAGATTGCTAGAACGAATGTAATGATGGAGTGTTAATACATTGTTTAATCCCCTGTTGAATAGTACCCCCAGCTTAATACCCCCTACGGGTATTGAGACAATACTTTATGAACCCCTGGTTTAGAAACATAGGACGTTTAGCAGAAAAGTGTCAATCGCCTTCCACGAGTTCATGTAAGTTTTATGCTGAGATCAAGGAAAAAAAATTAACAAAGTTAATCTGTTTCTTTCGTTTCAACTTGCTTTCTTTCTCTGGCTGCAACTTAAAGGACGCTTTCTCACATAAACATCTTAGTATTGGGAAGGAGAGCAATGCGAAACACCAGAACAGCTTCATGAGCGCAATTGTAATTAACATTTGTGGACAGCATAGGAAGAGATGCAAGCCTGAACTTTAATCGGCTTAATACAAGATTTCAGTTTGTTTATACAAGTGGTTTTCAACCTGGAGGTCGCGACCCCAGAACGGTCGTGAACGATTAATAGAGGGGTCGCGAGTAGATAGTTTATGTGCACAGCTATATTACATGTGCTTTATTCGTGTTTTAGATGGGGGTTGTTGGGTTATAGTGGGTTGCTATAATGGGTCGCGGTACAAACATGGTTGAGAACCACTGGTTTATAGTATAGATTTCAATTTTGGTTTCCGTACCGAACACTCCTTTCGGAGTGTCACGAGTAGTCTGCAACGCCCATCTCATCTCGATTGCGCCAGAGGCCACGTGACTGCTTTCGCAGTGGCTGCACTGGTATAAACCGTTCCCTTGTACCCATCTGCAAACGCCAAGCACAATGTTTGCCAAACTGCAAGTACCGTTAGTACGACTGGGCATCGAACCCACCCTCTCAGCTTTGGTGTGCGTGCTCAAGCAACTGTACCACTTGGACCGAAATACAAGATTTCGCAGATTTAATTCAGTCAGACACAACTACCCTAATTTGCTTGATACTGTTGTTCGTTTTTCTATTTCGGAAATTAAAATACGATTGCGACCGCAACCAACAGCGTTGGTGACAACAATTGCCGATAAGATTGGTATCAGTATTACTGAAAAGACGATATTTTCTCAGTAGCGTCTTCCAAAACATATAAATACACAAATAGCTAATTTTTCACAAGGTTTCCTATATTTCCGTTCGATGTGCCAACAAATGTGGTCTATACCACAAGACCACGTGTAGTCAAGAGCTAGGGTGAAACACCTTCATGACCCTACAATCGTTGAGAGCACAGACCTTCAAACCGCCGGACGCTCATCAAGCAACAGTTTTTAAATATCAGTGGTTCATCGTTAACATCATCTATGTTTTCAAAGTGCTCAGTCAAACATTGAAGAAAGGGATAACTTTGTCCTGTTTTTCGCGTTCAGTTCACGACTAACCGTTACCTGGGCAAGTGATACCTCAACAGCAATCGCCTGTAATGTCAGTGGGACAATTGGCACTTCAGACCATTTGGGATCCTATACTGGGCCTTTTGTTCGGACAAGTTATTCCTCTTAAATAATTCAAGTTTTTAGTTATTTCAAGAGCAACCATTATCTCATTTTGCATTCCGTACATTAACACTTTGCGCATGAAAGGCGTTTTGTATCCATACGCGCTTCAGACGTCACATTTCCAAAAAAAGCAATGTCTCTGATACACTGAATTACTGATGGTCTTGCGTAACTTGCGTTTCGTTTCGCTGTACCAACGGAGTATATCTTCAGGATCAAAAAGTTTCGAAAATCGTTGGCTGCATTTTTCTTATTTTGTTTTAACAACTAAAGTTTACAAGCAAACGTAGGGTAAAAAGTGTTGGAAAAAGCACGGCGATAAAACAGTTACATTGCATTCTCAGTCAACACCAAAATATCTAGAAATATCAAGCACAAAATTCGTTGGCGCAGAAGCCGACAGAGTTTGCCCCACGAACGCGTTGATGCAGCACCACATTTTAAGCGGAGTGACGTACTTTAAAATTAACACAAGATAGGCCCAAAAGACAAAATGCATTCCTTTCAATTTTTAAGATATTGATGAGGCATGCGAGCGCATGTCCAACAAAAATACTACTGTATGATCCTAACATGTAGTTCCCGAACCATGTGGCTCAGAAAAATATGAAAACATTTCGACAGCATTTTCGACAAATATTTCATTAAAATTAATTTCCGTCGCTTTTACTGGGTTGTCATCTTTAACAAATTTGATAAATTTTGGGAAGCTTTTGAGAAATTATGACAATGCACATCACAGTTACTAGAAGTCGCTGTTTCAACAGAATTTTTATCTGCGATTGCTCCGACGACGATATTCCGGAATGCAGTTTCCTATACTTGTCCTATGGGTGACTATGTGGGTGGTAGTTGTCCAGGTTGAAATTTTTCGGGTGGCAGTTGTCTGCTTGGTGGCAGTTTTCGATGGATGGCAACTGCCCTGGTGGCAGTTTTGCGGCGGCTGCCTTTCAAGGTGACAATCATGTCTTTCGAGGTGGCAATTATGTCTATAAAGGCGGCAATCGCCCAGGTAGCAGTCGTCTTGATAAGAGTTTAATTTTTCATGTTCTGCTTGCAATTCATTCCCTGTACTATCGATATTGCAAGGTTCCAATTGTTTGCTGTGTCAAACCACCCCAGATGACATCAATTTGCTGGCATTAAAAAGCTTCAAACCTCGAAAATAATTTACATCTACGTCCCATGTTTCAAGCAAGCTGTTGGTATATAGCTCTCCACGACACCACTAATTTGTTTTTCGCCACTTTTTAGCGTCGATCATGTTCACCAACAACCAACGAAACAGTTTTTAAACAAAATTAGCTCGAAGCAAGGAGACCGACCTTCACATCGAAAGCGTGAGAAAATGCCAGCACTCGATCAACGCAGAGATATTGCGCACTACCCGCCTGTACTATTTTTGAATGGTTTTCAGAAGTGTCCGAAGCCCTAATTAGGTTCACTGGGCATTCCGTTTTCGCTTGTCTTCAGCAGTTAAAACTATTTTTAAACTTCATTTTTTGCTTCAAGGGCAACAAAAAGCCTTGAAAAGTGACAAAAAAGCGCTACAAAAACTTTGACGAAAGACGAAAATGGCGCAAAAAAGTTGAAAAAAGACTTAAAATCTCAACGCAAAATGTGAAAAAAGACAACAACATCGTAACTAAACACCAGCCGCAACTATTCGAAACAACAGACAACCTTGTCAACGCGCTGCTTTTTGACTCAATCATGCAGCTTTTAAGGTCTGCAGCAGTGTTTTCAACCATATATTTGACTATGCAAACTAATGAAGAACGTTACTAGTTCCACGTTTAATTCAACACCAGACAAAAGAAAGTTTTACTGTATATCCAAATGTAGCAGCGCACCAAAACAAACAACACCAAGACTTGAATTCGCGCGATACAGATCACCGAACATTTGTGGTTTATAAATTGTTGATGACTTCCTGGCATGTACAAATGAGTTACAGTTCAATAATAGCAACTGAACGACATGGCTGCAGCGAGTTACAAACTGAAACTTGACGCCATTGTTCAAACACAATACGCGTTTGCAGCTTTTTTGAAAATGCCAGTAGTATAACTTGAGAAACCGTTTTTCAGGCTTTAGCATTCTTCGTTTGCACCTCGATTCCCTTCAGCAACACAGTTATGTCATGCATTCGTCAGCAACCGTTTCTTATTTCTTAACAATCTGTATAAGCTCATAAGGAAAAATTGTGTAAGTTACAGGCAACAACACTTTTTCAATCTGCTTTCCTTGCAATTTGAGGTCTGTCCTTATTTCGAAACTATCATCTATTAGAGGAGGGCCCCCCCTCCTCCCCGGATCCTCCAGCACCGCAACTGCTTTGCCCAAAAGGACAAGTCTCTTTGTACAAAACAGCGGCCGATTCGTTCAACTTTTGACCAAGTTTTGATAATTCGCAGCTTTATTCGATAAGCAAGCGCAAGACATGTCGGGTGACCCATTCGCGCAATGTACAAGTTTTGTTATGATACTCACTGCAAGTTTTTTGCAAAAAAATTTATAATATAAATTTTCTATTCGAAAACATGAAAATAAATTTTTTTAAACAAAATATTTCTTGACGAAAATTTTTTTTCGTTACGGAGTCAAACTCCGCCAACGAAATGTATCCCTTTGAAGTTTGTGAATAAACCATGTTTTAAATTCATATGCTGCATTTCGGTTTTAGTGCAGTTGTTTTCATTCTAGATGGGTAAGCAAGTTGAGCAATAAATTAATAGTTTAACAACTGTGCTTTACATATTTGTTTTGACAGGTACTTTTTTGAGATCTCACCAGGGCTCATTATAAGTCCTTAAAATGCAGTGAATGCAAAAGCAGCCGAGGACCCTGGACCCCACTTGAAGCTACAGCATTCTCCCATAAGCCCTGTGGGCATTTGTCTTGTTTGTCATGAAAAAATGTAGCAAGATTAACTGTATGCATTATAAGCTGTAACTATAAGAATCTGAATCTATTAAGTACTGGAAAATTGGAAGCAATTCTTATTTCGGTCATGTCAGAGTTATCCAGTGTTACAACAGACACATTTATAGCCTATCTGATTATATGAACAAAGATCATTGTGATGTAAACTAAGAAATCCACAGAAATGTACAACAAACTCTGTTACAAGCGTTATTATAAACAAGCATGATGACCTCTCCTATTATGGTTGCGGTCCAGTTCTAGTATTCCGCGTTCCACCTTTGACGTATCTCCACTGCGCTAAGGAGACTATTCTAACTGTAAGTTGTGAAATGCAAAGACATCTTTCAAAATGTTTCAATTCCTGGCATGTATTTCACAATTTCCGCTTGCCATAACAACAACCATAATTTGAAATAGACTTCAGCAGTGAAAAACACATTAGACTTCGTTGAGAGAACGCAACGCAAGATACTGTGAAAGAAACAAGGCTAATGATGATTTAGTAGATAAAATGATTTAGTAGATAAAATCTGCCCTAAACAATATCTTAAAGCATATGAATATAAAATATGGTTTGTTCACAAATTTCACTGGGAAACACTTCGTTGGCGGAGCTTGACTCCGTAACGAAAAAAATTTGTAATGAAATTTTTTCTGGAGAAACAATTTCTGTAATAAATTTTTTTTAGTTTAAAACAATTTGGCAATTGAAATGATTGTTTGAAAAACAGACTTTCTTTCATTTTCTTTATTTCGTTATTTTGAAAAGAAAACTTTTATCGCAAAAATTTGTTGTGAAAAGAAAATTTTACAGTTATTTTATTCAAATATAACAAAGTATTTACATGGCGCAAATGGGTCACCACAGTCATGAACCAAATTAAAACCCTATTAGAATAAGAACTGAGGACGCCCATGCAGTTGCCGAAACATATACCCTGTTAAGTCAACGTGACCGATTCTTCATCGAGAAAGGACTCCTTTCAATGGACAGAAGTTCAATAAGCGAAAAATTTACCGCAAGAGCTTGCATCATATATGAATGCTGTGCGAATTTCTAAGCTATGGCGAAGTTTGCCACGCAGTCCAATCCAATTACCCAAGGTTTGAGATGAAAATTTGAGCCAAATTATGCAAGACAATTCAAATAAGTTTTCGAATAAAAACTCTGTGCTGAAATTACTAAAAAGACGTCAGAAAAAGTCTACTTGCAAACTGCGATCACTGTTCGCACTGCAAAATTGTCAGCTAAAGCGGGTTTCGCTTCAATCAAAACGCTCACCTCAGAAAAGCTGTGAAGAAAAGCATGCCGTTGTCGGCGACCGCGAGCGCTATCACGTAAACTCGGTATATGTCCGAGAGGATTTTCGCTGAGCCACGACGCTTGTTGAACAGCAGCAGTATGGAGAAAGCGTTGCCTGAAAATGGAGACGAAATCCACAGTTAAAACCTCTAGGTTTGGTGCAAGCTTTGGAGAAATCAGCCGAGCGTGTTGTGCTTTCGTGGCTTGGCGGTGACTCAGACCTGCACATTTCTATACTAGTATTCAAGTAGGCTAACTAGTCTCCACAAAGGCGAAGCAATTGAATCAGTCAGCAAGTTTTTTTTAGTATGAAGTCGATTTCACGTAACAGTTTCCCATCGTCAATCCTTAAATGTTATAGGACTGAGGGTGCGCAATGTTACGTGAAATCGATTTCCAAATAAAAAATTTGCTGCTTGATCCAACTGCGTCGCCTTTGTGGTGACTGGTTGCTTGAGATGAAATCCTTTGTAAAAAATATTTGTTTCAGGCGGAACAGCAAAGTTCGGGAGGTCGAGTCACGATGTGAGTGCTGGTCTGAACATGCCATGGTCTAAACCACTGGTTCACAGCCATTCCCATTTCATGAATGACGTTTTTTGTCACCGTACGTCAAACTTTAACAATTGAGATGCAAACATACTGGGAAAACGGAACAGTTTGAAGTAGGTTCTACCAAGTCGCTTCTGAAATGGTAATTTCGTGGCAAGCGAATCTAATTAAAGTCGCATTGTTTCATTCTCATGGGTCTGAATTCGTGCAGTTGCGTGCTGCTTTGTTTGCGAATAAGCTTTCGTGAAGGTTAGCGTTGGGAAAAGTATCTTGCAGTATAATTGACGTTCAGGACCTGAGGACCTATATCATTATTTGGCAACTCAACTTTATGTCGTAACTTAAACGCAACTAACGAAAAACCAAATCGAAAATTCAAAATATATATTTGCTATATTTTCGGCAGAATATACAGTGTGTTTATTTTCAATCAGCCATTTAGACATGTTGTGTAGGTCTTAAGGCGGCTTCACACAGAATCCGGTTACGGCTTACGATCCGGCTTATGGCCAACGGCAGTCTTCCCACATGCAGCAGGAACACCATCACCGACAACACCGGCAATCCGGCTCACTTAAAGTAATTTTAAGTAAGCCGGAAGCCGGTCGAAACCGAGAAAATTAACCCTTATGCGGCCAACGGAGCTTGTGTGAAGACTGCAAGAACCAGAACTGACTGCCGTGAACAAAACAAAATTTCCTGGCTTATCTCCTTCGACAGGAACCAAACCTGCGGGATGCGAAACTTGTCGTGCAGCTAGTACAGCTGGGCAATGCAATTTTAGCACTGTACTATTTCACATCTTGCCGCCACTTACCTAGTTCAGAAACCGTGCTGTTACTAGTTGCAGCACCAGCGGGCATGTATCACCACCTTATCGCTTTTTTCATTCGCAATCATTTTTGTACACTCTTCGACAAACAGTGGGTTCTTCTTGATAAGATCAAAGCATTTGAACTAAAATTGCGTGTTTTGTTTTTGAAAGACGAGTGCGAACTGACATCGAATAGAAAGTCCTTCTGTCTGAAGACCGATGCGTCCAGCATTTTTCAACAGAAATGTTTTACTGACAACGTTCCTTAAATGATAACACCTGCCTGATCAGATGCAGGCATTTAAGCGTTCCTCGGGTGCCAAGCCAACGTCGTTGAAGGCGCGGCGTGTAGAAAACGGATGAAAAACTGAACGAACACATTTAAAAATTGCTGTACGTTTATCGCGTTTCCAAACCATTTCTTTGCCGCATTCATATCTGGTTCACGAGATATTGCTACTGCAAGCAAACGCCTTGCATCAGTTCGTTTCATTCAATTCCTTGCACATCCATACGTTGATCAAATTCGCGTGGAAGCAATAAATCGATACGATTGTATGAACTTCTGTCACGTCAAGTCTGCTTCATGTTATTCCACCTTGCGGTATAATAATAAGACCTTGTTTCATAGATTCCCATTCAAGATGTAGATGTACACCGCTCGGACAGGAAACCTGCCGATGATGGACTCTGGCGTGCATATGATTTGACATTGTGAAAGGTGTGTACGAAGTGACCTGAACTTGATGAGAAATCNATATTAATCTGACAGTGGGAATTCCGGCTGTCACTCAATGCAAAAAATAAATTGCAAAGCGAAGCTTAAGCTGTGACATTTTTTACGGCCAGTGCGATTTTGGACTGAAACATTCCTTGTGTGATCAGGGTACGGGGTTTACAGTCGGAACGGTTTGTCAAACACCGGATTGCTGAGATGCACTACCCTGGTAACAGGAAAACAACGCTTTCTCTTACTTTCGCCCTCTCCTCGAAGACGAACTTTTCACCATTGTCTGAAATGATTTACCCCGAGCAGATCCACTGCTGTAGGCTGGTGGCTTTCATTGCTTGAAGCATTGTTAAAAAATTGAAAAATTATAATCAGTTGGCTTAAAATTAATTCTGCAGTGGTTGCAAATGCACTTTGTCTTCTACAATCTCGCACGCCCCCACCCACCCCCGCCCTATTGTGAAACAACGATTGCGACGCACATTCGCGCAGTTTGTACTGCGTCAACGTACCTTCAAGCAATCTTTTGTGCGAGTTACCGAGGGTTTCAAGCATTTTATGTCGTGAAATTGTCCGATTCTTTGCAAAGTCGCAGTCTGCCATAAAACAGACAGCAACAGTTAAAACCTCATCTGAACTGTGCCTCGCTTAAACGCAACAACAGCTTTGGCATCGTTGCCGTAATCTTACGCTTTACGTATGCGTCTGGCACGAAACGCGCACCATTATGCGGGGCGAAAATCTCTCCACCGTTGCCGACTCGCACGAGAGGTTTTCGCACTTCCAGATTAAAATGAAAAAACTTATATGGGAACGAAATAAAGTTCATTAGAGGATTTTTGCGTTACAGCGCACACGTTTGAATATTCGATAATTAATTCTAGTAAGAGGGTAACCGCTTTGGTTGCAACTCGTACTGCATACAGACACTGATGCGGATGGTACGAAACATGGAAAACTGTACAAAGATGCTCCTCGTTTTTTCTAATAACTGAGAACAGTGCGATTTGTTCCGATTGTTCGTTAAAGTTGCACGTTGCCGGTAAAGTAGCACGTTGCCGGCAAAATCAGAACTCCCAAATATTTCGCAGAAAATTTTCAGCACGAGTGGTTGGTGTAAGTTCATTTCAACAGATGATGAAAAAAACGTGCACACAGTGCTGTACCGTGACGGAATGACTGAAAAATCAACATCGTTCAGAATCAAAACAATAAGCAGTCATCTTTTTCCGTTGCACGCTGTGGTAGTTCGGGCCTTGCAGAATCAGGAAATTCTTGAAACTTCGCACGTGATGAATGACTAAACACCGCTTGCTTGTTGGATTTGGTGTGTGACCGCAATCGTGTATGGCAGGCGCACCTGCTCACATGCGGCTGCTCACAGGCTGCGCCTGGCATACTCGGTAAACACGCGTAGTGTCAATGCAACCACTCACTAAAAATCGTTACGAATTGCTTAAGTACATCTAATATATAAGGAGTTATGTATGTTGCCTGCAGACCATATTCAAAACAATTTTCTCCCCCTAATAATTTGAATCTTTCTGATTTGGTCAGCTCTGCGGAGATAATAAACCCTGTCCAGGGAAGGTCCGGTTGGAGTCGGGAAGATCGCGGGAACCTTTGTGCCAGTCATTGCTTTCGAAGGAGATCAGCGTAACTCTGCTTCATCGTGCGGCTTCAAAACATAGGGAATTTTCGTGATTTTTGGTGGAAAAGCAGAATATAACATTGCGGCTATGTTGACTGCAGAAAGTCATATATTTTGCCAGAGCGTTCCGCATCCTCTTTTTTGATGGCAAAAATAAAGTTGGACAAGTGCACTTCACGCTCGGTCTAAACTTAGTGACGCGCACGATGCATGTAGCCTAAAATGTCAAACGGAACAGAGAAAATTTTTATGTGTTTTTTTACGTTTTTCTTCTCTGAAGAAAGACTCGGCCGTACGGTATGGCATCGTTCCTCCTAATTCTATTTGTGTTGACAAGTTTTTGCCGAAAAGATAGATTCTTCATCATTTTCTAATCCGTTTGTCTCAAAACCGAAACCTTGTTTCACACCTTACAGGCGAAACAAGGGAGTATTTTAGAAAGACACCGTTTCGTTGGAAACTTTTTTCAAAGCAAACCAAGTTATTCGTTTTCGAGGATCAAAAATAGTCAGCCGGTTGCCGGCTGTCCATGACTGAGGTGATATGGAAGTTAAACAAGCAGTCTCTAACTTCTATCAAAGTACAGCGTTCAACAATGGCAGTAAAGGGTTTTCAGGTGATCAGCAAAAAACGTAAAAACGACGTTTAAAAGTATTGTTAAAAATTACACAAAACTGCGAGTATTTCGACAAATGCCGCAACAAAGCAAACTGCGGCTGCTTTGATTTTGTATCCGGACCAATCAACGATAGTAGCGCGTTCGGGATTCGGAGCATAGACCCCCAACCGGGACAAATTTTTGACAGGGCAAAAACCAGGGGGACAATTGAAGAGCTTTGTTAAACACAATACTATTTGATGCAAACCACAAATCGCGACTTGTTTGGAACAAAGAATGTAAACATACGCCACGCATTTAAAGTTTTCGCCGCACTTTGGAAAAGTATCCAACTTCTTTTTTCGTACATTCAAAATGTAAAGAAATTAGCAACGAATGGCAGTTGAAACCAGCGGCGGATCTAACCAGTAAGTTTAGGGGGGGAGGCGATTTCAGTAACATTTGGCAGTCAAGTCTCATTACGGGTTCGCTACTGAAGTATACTTCACAACACTGCTGTGACAAAACAATGGACGACAAAATGGCCTTACATTGCGAAAGCTGTTTTACGAATTGTACAAAATCACGGTGAATAAAGTTACTTTCTTAGATTTTAGGGTGCGCGAACACCCCAATCGCCCTCTCCCCTTGGTTGAAACAATATAAGCATGCTGCCGAAACGTGTTTAAAATATCTCGCAGTGCTAGTGAAATAAGTGTCGGCACAGCCTGATACTATTTGGGTGAAGCGATAGCAGTTAGTTCTTGAGAACCTGCCTTCTATAAATGCATTCGTTGCAATACATGCAAGCTGTTTACATATTATAAACGTAGCCCTCAAATTTGCAAATGGCAAATCGCAATTTCAAGTTACAAACTTCTGATAACAACCGATCAAGAATGCTTTCTGATTTATCAACAATACTTGGAATTATTTAGTTCAATGCATAATGATGTTTTTTCGTCAAGAGCAACGGACTCGAAAGTGACTACTCGGGCAACGGTACCCGCTCGAGAAGGTCAACGAATGTTTTGACCATTTTGCATAATTTATGTCCATATCGTCTGTACAATAGCTGCAGATGCATGGTCTGTTGTTTAACTACAGTAGATGTAATGATACACTTATCAGCAATTTGACAGGCAAGTCGCTTACCGCAAATACCAACGGCTGAAACCGAGACGAACAACCACATATAAAGTTTGTTACGCTGATGGATTTCAACACACTGGCTCAGCAGGATTGTTGTGTTTGCTATCTCCGAGACGAGAGAATTGTGTTCTCGAGCTTCCATTCCGCCGGGTTGGCTGGCTCAGGTCGTAACACTAGCAAAAACATTGGCAGAAAACTAAAATAAAAAACAAAAGCAACTTTAGTAGTGATAACTAACAAGACACGTTTTCCAAATCGCGTAGCACATTCCCTGAGCTTGATTCTTTCTGCAACAACTCATTTCAACTTCAGTAGCAGGTCACACTGATCAGCAAACTCATCACTTTTTTCTGAATTTTCCTTCAGCCCACTGTTCTGGCACACAACTACGGTATTCCCACAGCTACGCCCGAGTGACTTGGCCTGCAGCAAAGCGCAAGGTTTGCGCACGCCCAGTTTGCGATACGCGGCTTACCGCCGTTACAAATCTCACGCAGGCGCGACATCACCCACTTCGACTTCCAAGCGGTTTGCGCCAAATTCATCACGAAGGCCTCTGCCTCTTGCATTCGTCAGCACGGCACGCGACCTTTTCACGGACAGCGTTGGGCAACACCAGCACCCGCCAGCACTCAATGCTTCCGTCGGCGCAGCGCAGGCCTGTTCCTATAGTGATGAGGTGATGTACACGCAAGGTTGCAGGCCGCCTTTGGAGTGATCGCGAAAAAATTTGATTTCACTTTGCGCTGATGGCAGGTGAACACGATGCGGTTGGTTGACCAGGTGACCGCCATGGTCCTTCATCAATCCTAGTGACATTCGTGTTTACATTAATCTGCTATTTTTATTTTGCCATTGTGTTTTCATTTATTCTGATTTCCACTGACAATTGTTTTCCTTATTGTGCAATGGCTCTCAGTATTGTTTCTGTTTAATAGCTGAGTCATAGAAAACGATAATAAACTTGAAACTTGTCTGAATCAGTGGCGTAGCCAGCCCAAAAATTTGGGGGGTAAAATGTTTGATTTCAGGCGAATAACACCATTTTGTTTGGAAAAACGCCTCTCAAAGCTCAAAATGACTATATGTTCTAAAAACGTGGGAGGGGGCATGGCCCCTTTGGCCCCCTGGCTACGCCTATAGTCTGAATGAATCTAGCTTCACCGATTTCGATGTTTATTGTGATCAGATGATATTGCAAGAAACAAAGTGTTTTAAATGTAAAACTACTGTAAGTCACAATTCGACCCCCGCCTCGAAACAAGAACTTGACGTCGACTTCCTTCTCAATACTAACACAACGATTCGAGCCGTATAAGCGCATCGCAACAAAACAAGGATCGCCATCTACGGAAGCCCTACAGCAGTTTGTTTACGCAAGACTACCTTACGTGCCAGGAGTGCTGTCAATCACACGGGCCTGTGTGAAAGCTGCTTCCGAGCACGAACGACTGATGACGTCATCTTGTCTTGATCTAACTAGGTGCTGGCATCTGAAGCACCAACATTTCGCTTTCATCTCACAGATGTTCCGCACTGCGCATTTCTCTAATGGACTTTCTCTGATCGCTTCGCTATTTCCCGTGCTGCTCCAGACTGACGAAGACAGACTCTTGTCGGTGCGACCTGATACAACGCAGGGTCCACAAGAGTTGTCGTTTCATAGGTTTGACGTCGATTAGCAAATTGAAACTGGAATAATTATTCTGGACGTACGTAATGCTTCAGGTCAGTTACCGAAAAGAAGACAAAATGGTTTAGCTGTCTTCACGAAGAGAGAGTGCAGTATTTATAGCAACAGTAACGACTTGACTTTTTTTCATAGTATGTGGAAGACCGAAAGTAACGTCGTCTGTCAACCATAATGAGCCACTAGGCAGGAACGACGGTGGATTCCAGAGAAAAAAAATTGTTGGATACTGAGAGAAAAGTAGGTGAAAGTGAAGCGAAATGAGTTCCAGATTTTTTTAGTTCTTTTTCCAAAATTTTGAAACGTCGTTTTGCCGGAAAAAAAACGTTTATTTGGCCTGCGATCTTCCGAAAGCGCCATTGGCGTGCTGTTGTTAGCGTTTGAACAACAACAAGGTGCAGTTGGTCATGTCATCAATCTTATGTGCGCGGCGCACGCGGCCATCTCTCCGATCTATCCCTAGCAACCAGCAAGACATGTGCGGGCAAAAGTCATATCAATAGACATTAAGTTCGAGAGACTGGCAGCAATCTTGAAGCGTATTTGCAGCAAAGTCGAACTTTGTTCGTTTAGGTTATAGGCCTACACGTTTCTGCGCAAAATCAATAATACACACTCTAGAACAGAGGTGCTCAGATTTGTTCAGCACGAGAACTACTTATAAAATGAACAAGTCAAAATGATCCATCTACTGCAAAACTGCAAAACATATATTTAACTTAGAATTATTTTTCCAATGAATGTTGATGTGCCTTGCATACCCACATGAGACAATATTGCACAACACAATTAACTGTGCACATTTTTTGTCATTACCTGACTTTACTCTGATGGCTTGCACTGAACGGAATCAGCCAGTGTACTAATGCCATGCGATCTACCCAGGGTCGTAACGAGGTTAGATGGCGCTCGAGGCAAGAAACAAGTTTGGCGCCCCAAGGTTCGAACCTGAGGTCTTTCGGAAGCAAATGTACTGTATTGAAGGAAGTACTTGTGACATTTTTGGGAATTTTTGGCGCCCAACCCAGTCATTCGGCACTCCCATAATGATTCGGCCCCCGGGGTATTGTGCCCCCCTTGCCCCGCTTCGTTACGACCCTGGATCTACCCCCAGTACCTTGGAGATCGACTGGTAGATCGCGATCGACGTATTGCGAAACCCTGGTCTAGAGGTAGGCATACCATGCGTCCCGTTTTAGCCGGGACAGTCCCGATTTAAAGGCTTTGCCCCGGCGTCCCGGCCAGTCAACAAAAAAGTCCCGGTTTGGCCTTCAGTCAGGCAGCATAGCCCTACCACGAATGCACGAATATTAGCATGCTGTGACTGGTCTACTTAGCCAAGTTACTGAAAAGTGATGCATGATTTTGTTTTTTCTTGTTTCATTGTTTTAAATGTAAAGGTAGTTGTTATGTCACTGTAGCAGGTAACCGTTCCATTAGTGGGCTGATTGTTGGCGCATCAGCTAGTTCAGTTCTCACCTTTGGCTTCGTGGGCACAAGTGTTTGAAGCTGCGAAAAAAATCAACGTTATGTTTAGGAAGCAGGTGATAGACAGCAACTCTCTTTTTGACGAACAAGTATTTGTGAAAAGGCAGATGTCTCAATGTTGCACGGAAGATAGCTGGCAAAAAGCATCTCTTGAACAGAAGTGGGTCCAGATGTTTAAAAAATTTGAGGAAAAAAACACACACATTTTAAACTTTCAAAAGCCGGTAGAGTTTATATTTTGTTCACCTGGTACATCAGCTCCCGTTGATCGATCTTTTTCTACCATGAATAGGATGTGGTCTGATAACAGAAGCAAAATGCTGGAGAAGAATGTGAAAGCCCTTATCACCTGCAGAAGTAATACTGACTTTTCCTGCTGTGATTTTTACGAGAAAATAATATCAAACAAAGATTTCTTGAAGAAAGTATTGTGTACAGAACATTATGATTGAGGAAATGTGCAAATTTACAAATGATTGAGCATCTTTTCTTCTTTCAGTAAAACGCATTATTTTAGTTTTTCGTGGTTTCTTAACTATAGGAATCAAAATAGCTACATACTCCAAGAAAGATGTGAACTACATCATCTGATAAAGCTTGTTGTTCTGAAGCGTTTCTGTTTTTAATCACAAAAATATGGTGCGCTTACCTGGAGGTGTTTCGAAGAACTCAACCAAGGTTTCGGTTTCACTGCATAATTAGACCTTTCTAGCCGTTGAAAACAGCATACACAGGCTTTGGCGGACTTGTTCAATTGGGAACATTGATCGTAAGTGCTGTGATGCTACCCAACAATTCGCAGCTTGGTTCGTGGCTTGGAAACACGCGATTAATATGGCATTGCCGATTGTGATACAAAGTGGTTACATGCAGAAAAGACGACGACAACTTCCGCCCTAGCTACCTATGTTGCATTGCGGTCTATCGCACTCCTGGTTCTTTGTTGTTGTATCCGCCCTAATCATACTTGCTACGGCGCGAAAACAAGCCGAACGACTCCTTTTCCATTATATTTTACTTTTTGTGTTTGTTCTGTTGCGCTTACAGTTCTGTGTTTATACTATCGAAAAATTCGGTTTCTTTTGAAACCTTAAATGTTACTTTACGTCACAATGACGCCATTTGTACCTATGAGAACGACACAGAATGATGTCTGCAGATTTTGTGCGTGACCGGTCGCTGCTAGGCGTGTGTCGCATAGGTTAGTCATTAGCGATGCTGGCGTTCTACACCTTCCACTATGGGGTGGCTGACGAAGGCCTCCTAGGGAGAGAGAGAGAGAGCGACGAAAGAGAGCTATCTCCAGGAGGACTTCGCGCGGCGCGTTCAGTCAAGTCGTTCTGGGGGAATGATTTTCGCGATATTTATATTTAAACAAAACAGTGTACACGAGCACAGCAATACTTTGCACAAATTCCTTGATATCCACAACACATTACGAAAGTTATACAAAGTCTTCAGCTATGTAATTACAACTTTCAGCGTGAAATGGCTGTACTTGAACATGAAGTGAGTGCTTACACTTGTCAAATCAAGTTAATAATGACTGCAGTTTTCTCTTTTTTGATAATTTATCACTGGTAAGTAGATAATTTCTTTTAAAACCATACTTGTTCAGCATGTTTGAACAAATCAAACAAGGCATCTATTGTACATTTGTACATTGATTGTACATTCATCATGACTGTTTTCATATTGTACATTGATCATGACTGTTTTCATACTTGCCCATCGAACAAAATTGAAAATCTTCTGAAAAATGGAAAACCATAAGTGCCTGATTTATAAAAGTTTTGGCACGTATCGATTGAGCGCGTGGGTAAGTCTGTCCAAGTGTAGGTCGCTGGTGGCTGGTGCTACAGTATATTTCGGAGGACTTATTTGTTCCCCGACTGAAAATGCTGGCGTCAAGTTGATATTGTTGCTCTTACGCTTCGCAAACGGTAGAATTCACGTCGTGGGCTTTCAGTTTGGGTGTTGAGAGAGACAGGATCTAGTCTGGGCACATTTTTGCCCAGGTAGTCGGTAATTCTACTACGTGTTGTTCATGATTTCCACCATGTTCTTGCGAAGCAGTATCAGAAAAATATTCCGGCATCATAACAATTACTGACACTATGCAAACGAGCTTTGTCCCCTTAACCCTGCGTTTGTACCTCGGACAGTGTTTCCAATGACATCCTGTTGCTGAACTGCTTATCAGTGGAATCTGATATTGCAATCCAAGACGATGCAGTATCAGATATCTCACTGAACTACTTTATTTTTGAATAAAATCAACGAATGTATGCCTGGAAGCTTTGATGCTATCTGACTGCTGTATTCACCTCATTTCTTTGCTTAGTACAACATCATTATATATTGCGACTGAGTATGCGGGTTTGGGGGCGTTCGATTCTGAATGCAAGTTACAGCGCATTCGTATCCAACCCGGCCTTTGCCAAGCATTGATCTGACTCGTGTGTGAGTTGCAAATGAAGCAATATGTGTACAAGTGTTCAGCCAACCGTTTAGAGTAATCGTGCAACAGCGTTTGCTAGTTTAACGTATCCCTTGCGCTTACCTTGAACGGTCTTCAAGGAACCTGTTTCTTTGGTAAATTGTGTTCTTCGTGTCTGACACATATGCAAAAAGCTAAAATAACCCGTCTTTGGAAACCTTTTTCTTCTGGCCTAGTTGGCCTTCTTGACCCCCTAAAGTGGCCTGGTCTTGTTTCCGTTGGTTATAGAAACATTTCTGCGTTATGTATGTTCTGACAACCAGAACTGTGATCTTTGCATTGGCTTCTGCTACTTGTTTAAGGTTGATTTGTTCTAAGAAGACAAAAAATACCTCGTTTTTACGATTAAAACCTTAGTTGCATAAGGAACATCGACGCAGAAAACAGTGATTTAAATGAAATTATGTCGTACTTTTTGAAAAACAACTGGAGTCATTACTGGCGATGAAGAATTCTTTTTAAAACGCCCAGATGCCTTACAAAAGGACTCAACTACGTCGGCTGCATGGTGCATGCAGTCCTTGGGTTATTATCTTCGGTCCAGAGCTAGCTTTCTCATTTTGTTGTAGTATTTCTTTCCTACTGTAAGTCAGGTCGGAACACGGATTCAGCGGGTATTGCCTCTCCTGCATTTTTACAAAGGAGGCGGTGGAGGAGAAAAAGGCTCATTGTTTAATAAGAAAATTGATAAACCTGCGCCGACTTGAAAGAAACTTAAGCGTATCACACAAATCAAGAAACAGAGCTGGTTGTGCTATTTTTGAAACAACATTGTGCAGAACATGCAAAAGCAAACATCATTCCAAGCATGTGATATACGTATTTCTGCATTGATTGCTGGAAGTGGTGAACAAGTTGTTTCAGTTGATAATTATTAGGCAAAGATGTTAATTATTGCAAAAAAATGATGACATACGTCTTGGCCCAGAGAGCTTTTCTTCATCGTAACTGTTGCAATGCGTGGTTAAAATGGAAAGACTCAAGTCGAAATCCTCCCAAGCTCCAGGTATGGGCTCTGTTTGTTTTAAGTTGCGTTGTCGCGTTTTTTGACGTTATGGCGCCTGTAATATTAAGGGGTGATGGAAACCACCACTCGCGGTAAAAGACGCCAATATATCATGCTCTAACGATCTCACCACCTATAACATGATGTTAGACAGAAAAGAGTGGGTTGGTCTCGCGATAACTAGAATTCAGCCTTTCTGGGTTTGTCCAAGAGGGTTTGGCTGCGCACCACGAAAAGCTGCACCTGATCCTTCGTTTGGCGCCGCTGCTGAAACTACTGACCCGTTTNGCGCGTGCACGGAACTGGACTGCGACACTATACAACTGAGAGGCAGAATACTCCACCGGAACGCAAAAGCAATGCTCCAGATTAACGAAAAACTTATGTTCAACTTGGATAACAAACTAACCTATGAATTTGAGTCTGACTGTCATAGCAACGGTGTACAATAAGAGAGACAGGTGGGAGGAATGAAAGTCTTAAATCAAGCTTTTACTCGGCACAGCGACAATGTTTGGCAATTTTTGCTGCACTCCTGATTACTCTTGACGTCAATTTATTGACACGTTCTGCCATTTTGCGCTTTTCCATGCAAGTTTCCCGCCGCAATGATACAGCGAATGATTTCCGCTATTTGACTGCGAAGAGACAAAGAAAGTTTGGCAAGAAAATACCATAACCTTTCTTTCAGTTACATTTTACTACTTCTTCAAGCGGATGGTAATGTCATATTTTTGTGACGTTATGGATTGCCCCCTGGGAAAATTGCAATCTCGGCCTCTATGCCTGAATGAATCGGCAAAACGTAGACAAAAGCAGAATAAAGGGCCACCAAGAGAAAACATCCAATCTGTCTGAACATACGAATAATTTCTGGCACCTGCACAGGATGTTAATCCCTTTGACGAAAATTACCTCAACTTAACTTTGTCGATAAGATTTGGACACCCATCGTCGTTTCTGTGCAACCTGTTGCAACGATGGCGCTTTGAGGTACAGCCCGCTGAGTGAAAGCGATTTTCCAGCCTACTTGTAGAAATATAAGGCGAACGATCCAATACGGATAATGCGTCTTAGATGATGCAGATGAGAAGAGCATACGTTTCGGAGATGCATTTCGGGAAACGTAATCAAAGCTAAGATCACTATCCACGACTGTTTGCAGTCTAGCGAACATGGATTACGAAAACGAACTCCAAGATTCTTTCAAACACCAAAATTTAAACAAACAAAATCATCAAATCAAAAATTACTACATTAGAAAAGCATACAGAGAAAAAGCAATAAACCAAAAAAGTACAAAAACTGTCAAAACAAAAAATATTTTTCAATATATTTTCTGTTTGCATTTTAAGATCAGCTTTGTTTGGCCAAAGTTCGTTAGTATATCAGCGATATGAAACATTAGATGTTGACACTGCTTTACCTGTTGCCAGTGTTCCCTCTAAGATGAGCAAATGCGCAGTACCATCAGAACATTTGTGCAGCGAAATCTCATTTTCGCGCACTTGCAACATTCCAAATTTAATATCGTATGCATATTGCATATCCATTTTACCGCTTGCAACGCTTAACTGGTTGTGTGTTGTCATGGTTGCACTATTGCACGCGCACTAAAACAAACATTTGCTCAGTGTAAGATTTTCTTAGGGGGACTACTGCCTGTTGCCGCAACGAAGAATGTCTTTTTGTCCACAAATGCTTTACCTAAAGTGTTGTGGTCTACATATAGCAAATAATACTATTTCACACAATGTCATATTTCAAATAGCAATGCAAAACCTTATTTTGTGTCTATCTTTAGTAACGTTTGTACGTCGTTTTGCAGATGACTCGGAGTGGTAAACGAGCATCATTTTGAAGCCCGAACCCGGCCCGAGATTATTTTTGAAGCCCGGTTTAGGTCCGTCCTTGCCTGGTGCTAAATCTAACGAAACCGTTTCTTAAAACAAATCAAGAATCGCGCAACTGATTGGTCTTTTCGACGCAACTCCATCGCGTGCTAACTTTCTTACCGCTGCTGTCGCCTCTCAAAAATCCTGTGAGACGAATCCGAGCAGAGAACAAAAGAACGCAGGTGTGTTGCAATTCTCGAATTGGCTGAAGAAAAATCACCATCATTTCATTCACAAAAAGTCACTGCGGCGAGCACAACAATTCTACGTCACGAACGAGCAAAAATCGTTACTCTAAATATTATTTTTAAAAATTTGTATGCAGACCCGAGACATTTTGACAGACTTAACCTCGACTTACATCTCTGAGACAATTGCGGGACGTTTGCAAATACCCACTTTCGAACATTTTCAAAAAAGTATCCACTTGCGCTAAAGTGGACAGGAAAGTTATATTTACAAACAAAAACCATTATGAGGAAAATCAATGAAAAGTCCAGAGCCCACAAACAACGTTTTTATTGATTTCTGCCGCAAAGAGCTATGCCTTGTTGCACGTTCCTGTTTGTTTCTTGATCTTCATATCAAAACTTTGTTTCGAATCTTTGCTCTTTTTTTCTTTCTACTTGCTGATTATCTACGTCGTTACAGGCTGCTGTGCAATATTGATCATTATTTCAGCAGAGGAGCAACACCCACAAATTTTCTGACTAACAATGTGATTTTTGTGGAAGAAGCAAAGCCACTGAAAAGTTTTATCAAACGATATCACCGAAGTCTGAACTTACCTATGTATAGTCCGAAACGACGCAATCAATTTACGAGGTATGCCATTAGCTCAAAAGGTTTTGCACATTTCACGCAAATGTTTTATGGGTGTGTGTGTGTTTGCGGTAGTTCCTTTGCTTAAAGCTTTGTGTAAACCTCTCGCTTCATCGTCGTGACATAAGACTATACTTTGCATTGTTAAAAAACAAATTGCATTGCAAATGCGAAGCAGCTTGCACAGGCATGCCGCTTCGACTCAGTGTCCAGCGAAAATCTGGACATTATTGTGATATATGAATTCTATAGCGTGTTTTTAATTTCTATGGCGTGTTTTAAAATGTCATACATTTCGCTGATATAAAAGCTGGTGCTTAAATCGGTAATGCAGGCTTCATCGAAGCTGCAGTTTAACAAAATGCAACTGATGGTTTCCAGGGTGAAAGTTGTATCGGGCAGGCCACCCGGTCAACCACAATACGTGGAAACGGCATAATCTCATAAGGAAATTTCCTTTGTGACGCCTCTTCGTTTTATGTCACAAGGGCCGACGATCAATGGTCGTAAGTCAATTTGCCTGAGCGTTTTATTGTCTTGAGTAAAGCCGATAATATTTTCCTTTCAATTTTTCATGCCTTCAAGTCGGCTGAAAACACACTTGACTGAAAACAATCGCCGGTCACAAACTTTCTGTGCAAAAATATAAAAGACTTTCATCTTTTAATGTTTGGAGACGATTCTAGACATAGCTCTTTTCAATAAAACTGGATGACAATTTAATTGACATTTTGAACACCTCCAAGCAATGTCTTGCCTAAAGCCAAAATTTATCCACAACCGTCGATTTGTGTTTTGCACCGCTTCGAACAAACTTTAAGTTTTCAAAGCTTAATTGCGATCATGTTCAAGTCGCTGTTTGAACCAGCACTTTCGTCTGACTTGGACCTACACAGTTTCACTGATATCGCTAAACGTTTTCGTGTTCATGCTGCTGTCAAAATCATTCTGTTGGGACAGAAGTTCTAAGGCGCTTTTGACGTTAAATGCGTATCTCAGTGAAGGAACTGTTATAGTAATGTGGTGCATAATCCTCAGTTTGAGCTGCTAAAACCAAACAAAGATGCTCAGCCTCCTCCAGCTAGTAAAGACTTTTCAAAAAGGCTAAGGTGTTGTTCCAACTTCCCTCGTTTTACAAGTTTTCGTCCAATGCTGAAAAGTTAAACAACCTCGAACAATCCGTACGTACAACGCATCGTTGAGCGCTNCGCAGCATGTATGAAAGCTACGTGTCATGTAAATACGCATGCACTGCCTTATGTTGTGCAACAGTGGCGGATCCAGAAGAGGTATTTGGGGAGTGCAGTCATATACGCGGAGCCAAAAGGTCTTAACTTGTTTAAAATACCCAAGAGTTTCTATGCCAACCGTTGGGTATCACATACAAGCGGTTAACTTTTGTATGCCAAGAAACTGGCTATTTTTATTGATTGAACTACGCGATCTTTCAAGAAGTCACCACAGTTTACAAGAGCCTTATATCATTAATTCACAAAACGTTTGAAACGGGTAAAAAAAGATGGGCCACTATTTTCACAAGCTGCACAGTAAATACTTTATGAACACTGTTGGTGTCCCAAACAATCTCTTATATCTACAGAATGTATTTAAAAGATCTACCCTAAAGCATACTGCGCAGTAGTGTTTGACACTGTTTTGGCTATTCGTAGCGAGATCGGAAAAAACGATGTCTGGAACGAAAGCTGATTTCCGACCCGTTCAGAAGTAGAACGGTTCTTACACCAACAAGTGACAACTCAATTCCCGAGGTAAGAGTTTAATAATAGCTAAATGACGATCACGTTTCCAGACGAAGCTTATGCAGATGCACATGGAAATCATATTTATTTTTGAAGCGACAATGCAAAAACAAAAAATGATGAAAAGGCATTTACCATGACATTGCTCTCTCTTTGGTTAACTCTGCTGGATATCGTGAAAAACAATCTCCTAATCGCATGATAGATTCACACTTGGCCTAAAAGCATATTACCCTGAAATGTATTTAACGCAAACAACAACGGTAGAATTTCAGTCAAGTTTAATACTGCTTCACATGCTTAGATAGCGGACTCCTGATTTGAAGAAAACATCAATGCTAGTCCAGCTTCAAAAAACGTTGCGACACTGTTCAACAGAAGCAAGACACCGACAGCCCAGTGTCTAATGAATTCGCATTACACTCATAATCCAAGCCTTTTTTGCTTGTTATGTGTCTGTCTACTGTATAAACATTCTTCTCACTTTTTCTGCTAACACAACCATAAACTTCACCAACCTAAAATTTAGCCTGTTTATAGATGCACTATTTGTCTGTTTTATTTTAAGCGAGCTAAATAGCAAACAAGCTGAGTATTGGCTGCGGACTTTTATTCAGTTTGTCATTTCGTTATCTTAGGCGAATTTTACATCACATCGTAAATGTTTACTATAACATGTACTATTTCGTGATATACATTGAAAACCTAGCGCTAGTAGCACAGTTACCGTTTCAAAGAAAACCAGGAAAGTTCCTGATTGTCCCGGTAATAGTAGACCAGAAACTGTAACTTGTCAGTTTTGGAAGGATATTAGTTACGTTCAACAGTTCCTTTAAATTTTCAATTGCACGACCTGAGTTGGACGACCCTTATCTCTGCAAAATCTGACCAATACATGACCATTTGTCTGCAGAAGCTGCCTACGAGTTTGCAGCATCTTGCGTCAGTTATGAGTTTTCCATATTGCGTTTCTATTTTCACTTGCCTTTCATTTCAGTGCTGCCATCAAGCAATAAAAAATAAACTTCTAACAAAAACAGACCAATTTTGCACAGCCCAGCAGCAATCGAGAATCGTGCTGTGTTAGCGAAAACTATTGCCTTTGTGATAACTTGAATAAGGCTGAGCATTTCTCACGCGGGAAAGAAATAACAGCATTTTTGACACCATTCGATATCCTGCAGTTCAACGAAGTGTAAAGCATTATTTAGTTTATATCCTGGGTTTTTAAAGTAGGGAGCGTGAAAGGTTTGCCAGCGGGACATGGGTATGGCAGCGACATGCTGTTGAAAAATATTAAATGCATTGTTTTTATCATTCGTAAATTTATTATCATTTCACTATAAACGCCATAATCAAAACAAAGCGTACAAGACAAAATCTCGGAACAAAATGGAATGTGAAGCTGATTTCCGATGTTAATTGTCTCAAGCAAAGCTCAAATTAAATTACAGTTTCCAACAAACAGTATCATCCTTCTCATTAAGCAGGATAATGGCAAAGAAATTGTTGTTTTGTTTTATTTTTTGTGTTTGTTCGATTTTGATTTTAAGTGAGGGGCGGGTATCGATGACTAACGGCAGACGGGGTGCACCTGAAAAAATTTAAGAGCCTTTGGTTTAGTGTATTTTTGTACTTTTTAATCTCTGTTTCTGCTTCGATAGGCTCCAAAAAGGGGCAGATTTATAATAAAGGGGCGCCGTTCAACGGGGCACCACAGATGTTTTGGGGGTGCAGTTGTTTCAAACTGCCCCCTGGATCCGCCACTGTTGCGCAGCAACAGTCTCAAAAGCAGAAGCAAATTAGAACATTCATCTGCAGTAAGGATTTGTCTTAACGAATTCACCTTCATATTTGTTGCACAGTGTATATGAATGACCCCTTAATAAAATTTGCAAACTAGTGAAACAAAATTGCATATTAGTTTTTATACTACATGGTTGGTTGAATCTAAACAAGCTGAATACAGCTTCTCGTTCTTTTCCTCAGTAAGTAAGCAAGCGATCGTTATGAAAATACACTAATTCAAATATGTTCCCTTGAAACGAACAGACAGATGCTGTAGTTCATACGTAACAAAACAAATTTAAAAGATGATTTTTTCGGTTAGTGGCTACACGTTTCCAAACGGCTGGTAACCGTCAAGCTGAAGAGAAATTGACGAGAATTCTTCTCCAACTATCAGTTGCAACTCAGCGAACTGTGAGAAAAATGAAGTAGAGCACACTTTATGAATTAATTAAAGCAACTCTAGTGCAGAGGGGTATCTCCTCTGCGCTGTTTATGAAAGAGTTCATGAAAGAGAAAGGAAAGATATATAAAAGAGAGAGAAGAGAGAAATAGGGGCGGAATGGAATTTGAATTCAACAACAAAATGAAGTTATTTCCTACTTTATCACTATCCATTTCAACTGAAATCAATACGACTTTCACGCATCTAAGATGCACAGAATGGGTGTGCATCCACAACACTTCAGCTCAGCACTTCATCCGGACATGCTGTAAGGGCAGCGAACATCCTCAGTTTGTGCGCATTTTCTCCATAGATTACTCAACAAATCAACAGATTTGAACTCAAATATGCCAACGGTCACGCCCATAATATTTGGGATACTGCCGGCATCCCGTGTTTAAATAACAAGCGATTCCCAAAGTTTCATACCCTTTTTTTCGGAAGTACCTGTAGTGGCATTGATGTCTCTTTCTTTCGATACCTTCCAAATGGGAGACAAAGTCCTATCGACTTTTTCAAGCTAATTTTTCGCTTGGACAATTTAGAGCTGTTATCTTCAGTGGCACTGTCGAATATCACTGCCGGTCTCAAGTGGCGCTGAATCTTAACGAACAATATCAGAGTGGTTTGTTTTGGAGGATACAGGTGGGTAGAAGGAAGAGTCCGTACTCATTAAACCGTGGTTCATAGTCAATGTTTGTTTTCATCTTCGTGGCAGTGGAATGGACTGAGTAAAGCTTTAGGCGTCTGAAAAAACTTACGAATATAAGCAATATTCAGTGCTTTCACCTTCAACAAAACCACAGCCAACTTGCATCACGAACTCACGTGAATTTAACTCTGCCTGTCATAACAACGGTTGTAAAAATGAAAGACACGTGCGAGGGATGAAAGTCTTACATCAAGCTTTGAATTAAATGTTCGAAACGATTCTTTGTAAGCAGAGCGATTGCAGCTGCCCAAAGCATGTTTATCATGAATGCTGCATGAATGCTGTTCCTACTGTTACCCATACAAATTTGTCTCAGTTATCACGAGGCCTGCACAAAATGCTGTCCTGAAGAAGTCTTTGGTGAAACGCTTGTGCACCGGGTGCGGGCGTGTTCGGCACACCGACAATTTCTTGCAGTTTTGCTGCGCCCTGCTTACTCTTGACCTCCACACAGAACGGGAGTGGGCAACTAATTTGGCTCGGGGGCCCTATGGGCAGCCCGCGTTTAGCAGAGGGCGGTGCTTCTGATGTAAATACATTTGAAGGTATTTTCTGAATGCTTTCCCGGGCCATTGGAAACGCTGCGGCGCTCCAAATGTGGCCCGGGCCACTAACTGCCCATCCGCGACATAGAACGCTCAGCGATTTTATGTTTTTACGTACAGGTTTCCCGCCGCAATGATACAGTGAATGATTTCCGCTATTTGACTACGAAGAAACAAAAAAAGATTGGCAAGAAAATACCATAACCTTTCTTTCAGTTACATTTTACTACTTATTCAAGCGGATGGTGATGGCACATTTTTGTGACGTTATAGATTGCGCACACCTGGGAACATTGCAATCTCGGCCTCTGTGCTTGAATGAATCGGCAAAACGTAGACAGAAGTATAATAAATAACCATCAGTGGAAAACATCCAATCTGTCTGAACATACGAATAATTTCTGGCACCTGCACAAGATGTTAATCCCTTTGACGAAAATTGCCTCAACCTAACTTTGTCAATAATATTTGGATAGCCATCGCCATTTCTGTGCAACCTGTTGCAACAGCAACGCTAAAGCACAAAATCNATTAGATGGCGCTTTGAGGTACAGCCCGCTGAGCGAAAGCGATTTTCGGTCTACTTGTAGAAATATAAGGCGAACGATCCAATACGGATAATGCGTCTTAGATGATGCAGATGAGAAGAGCATACGATTCGGAGATGCATTTTGTGAAACGTGATCAAAGCTAAGATCAGTTTAGGATATCATGGTCATGGGCGGGGCGACATCGAAATTTTGCTTACGGTATTTATTCAATTGTAAGTCGCGGCTTATGAAGTTTTTCATCATTTCGTAAGGCTTACAATCAAAGGTGGCTTAAATTTTTTTGTTTACCTTATCGAAAGGTGTACATGGCTCTCAGTCTTTCCTTGGCTACGTTTTGTCGGCCAAACTCTCTTTTCGTATTCTCTTCAGCATCACGTGCACACTTCGTCGCAGCAGGGATTATGATGAACAGAAGGAAGTTGTAGTTGTAAACATCATAACCAGGATGTCCAATTAAACGTGAAACGTGCCAGTTCGCGAAAGCATCTCAAGGGCTTAGGTAGTCTATGTTCAAGTGCGGCTAACAATCGAATAAAGACGGTATCCCTTTCAGGTTGCTGACGATGCAGTGCAAATGGACGTTCATCAAACGCCTTATCGTTTTCTACCACAAAGAAAATGCCAAATGTTACCGCAACAGTCACAAAAATTGCAGCAGGGCCTACGAGAGGGGGTCCAACAGGTGCATTCTTCCGGTGCCCTACAGCTACGGAGGGGCCCGAGACTAAAGGAACATTTGAGTTTTTGTTACTAACAAACTCGGAATAATGTAGCGAAATTAATCCCGGCGATGAACCTGGTTCGGTCTAAAGGATTTGATAATGTGATGTATTTTAATGCGAATTGCTGGCAGTACATTTTCCTGAGATGATGCATTATATTTTTGTTGAACTTGAATGTTTGCCTAGTTTTTCTCATTTACGACTTCACGATTACTGTCCCAATCTGTCCATCGAACTGAATTTTCCCTTACGTCTTTTATTTTCAAACAATTCTTTAATAAAACTCTCTCCAATAAACCAAGAGTTTGAAACTAAGAGATACTTCAAGTGAAATTTGAATGGAATCATGCCAGTTCACAATAAAATCTAATCTAACAACAGTAGCCCTGATCAGCAGTTACTGTCTCGCTGCATTACTTGCCAAAGACAGGGTGCTGAAGCGGCTGAAACGCTCAACATGCTTCTTGAGGAATCTGGAAGTTCAAAGGACGAGATAATTCGAGCTCCCCGAGAACAGCAAGAGAAACTGGACACCAGTACAATACTGAATGAAAGTATCATATACCCGACATGAATTTAATTACGCAGCTAAGCATTTGCTATCATCAGGCATACAATGTGTGTTCCCGAATACTACCTAAACTCGAAGACTCTCTGCTACATGAGGAATATCTCAACCAAATGAGTTCAGAACAAGTGGCCAAACTTATCTTGCAGAAATACGACAACGAAAGAAGTCCAAGGCCGTGCGGTTACAACTACGTGTATCATACCCATCTAACCAACGATCGTATTTTGTGGGTTTAATGAGCAGATAACCAAGTTATCTAAGCGTCGAATATATACATGTGGTTCCGTTTGACAACAAACGTTGCGAACACGTATGGCCGATTAATCTGACCAACCGATAACTCACACTGAGCAGAATCGCAANGGCTATGTGGCAAGCCGACGTACGTAACAGTCAAAGCGAGAGTCAGGAACATCATATTCANCCTCCCCTGGTGCCCGTAAGTCAATTAAACAAAGGACACGAGAACCCACCAAAAATCTGGAGCATATTCGTCGGGGATGAAGGAGAGGAACGTGACACCGAGGCATTGCCGCCACTGGAAGAACTTCTGAAACTCTGCGCTGAACCAAAGGATCAAGCGAGAAAGTGACAACTCATGCCAGAAACCCGAGTTTCGCGAGAACGATCGCGGATGCAATTATTACGTATTCTTCTAAAAATAGTCCTGATATTGCCAGGTGCAACGCAGTTTTTCGTTGTATCCGCACACGAACTCATCATGTGACCAGTGTCTATCTTTTCGCAAGTGTTGCAAATCTTTATTCTTTCTTTCAAACAGCGCACGCAGCGTCGATTAAAAACTCCCTGGCGCGACGATCGATTACGGTCGTGCAGCGATGTGGTGGGTTTTTAAATACTCCCCTGCCCCGTCGTGCAGATTAGATCCTTTCAGATCGCTGTATACGTGGCATCATTATCGAACTTATGGACAAGTGTCTGAAGGTGCTATGGCGAAACTATAGTGTGTTTTGACCAATTACCATAACAACCCTAACTAACCGTCTCCGGGTTGAAGTCTATGCTTACCTTAAACACTTACTCTAAATTTCGAGACAAGGAAGATGTTTTTCGATCATTAGAATAAATCCAAAACGACAACTCGACTCGCAGAGACCTGCACGACCTCTAAGTCACCGCTAAAGATTGTAAGCCAAGTTAATTTCGAAGGGGCAGAACTGTGTCCGCTAACATGGGCGTCGGAAGGATTTTTTCCGAGGGGGACTACTAGGGGATTTTTCCACTTTTTTTCCAGGGGATAGCCAAAAGCGGTAAAATTTTTTTTTCCCGCTCAAAATTAAGAAAACAACCTTTTTTGCTAAGAATTCCAAAATCCAGGGGGGAGCCTTGCTCCCGACGCCCATGTCCGCTAAACCTCTGTGTGAGAGTTGTTTCATTTGGCGCCAACATACCTAACATGGAAATTTTAGACGTGATCATGTGAATAAACGATGTTCATCAAAAAACACTACAAGGCTATTTCAATTCTCTGATTTCGGTTAAGAGATTGCAAGTGGCTTTGAGTATTTGCTGTCTACATTCCTATCTCAGCTAGTATGTTTAAAGGCGGGATGACTTCATCCGGCTCAAGAGTGATTAAAGCGGGACTATTTGACAGTTCGGGAAAAGAGGTTTTGTCTGCTATTCGGGCTAAGAGGAAAAAAAGGGTTGCCAGGTCTAGATGGACTAAAAATGCCAAATTGCACATCAAAATATGACAGACAGCTTCAAAAAATACCTAACAAGGTGAAACAGGCCATTGGCTGTCAGTTTTTAATTACCTGGATGAGTAATGACAAAAATACAATGTTGCTATATTACAAAGAACAGAACTATTGCAAATAAATGAACAAAAATTGTTAATCCTGAAAAGTGCCACTTCTTCTTATAGAAAATGCTTAATAAACATACCTATAAGCGTTTCAACTAATAAAATACAATGAAAATGCGAATATGCACCACGTATAATTTTTAGTTACTTGGAATCTGGTACACAAGTGTCTGATATGTTAGATCTGTCACAATTCCACAAACTATCCATAACAAAATGTAGTCACAGAGAACCTACAGAAAACTGTCAGGCTTTCAAGGTTCAAATGGACCAAATACGCCATATGGCTACTCAAAATATACCAAATAATATCAGTGAATGCCAAACAAGCTGAAAATAATCTAAAAGTTTAATCTCAAAGGAGGCAAGTTTTTAAATAAATGCCAAACAACGTTTTTTACTGCCAACGCCACTAAAAGGCCGAAAACATACCAAACTATGACGTACATGCCAAACAGCATTTTTTCATGCCAAACAATTTTTAAAAAGCCAAAAATTGGGCATTACAAATGCCAACTTGGCAACACTTGCCATAGATGTCTGCGTTCAGCAGTCACATGCTGCAAACGTATACTGCCATAACTTAACGTAAACATTTGAAGATTCGTTGCCATGTTATTGTTATGCAATAAAGACCAACAGTAGAACAATCTGCTCGCAACT
>JGI24158J21664_10000253_pt1 | contig 43115 bp, 24 predicted proteins | sample Ectturendosymbi3_FD_21664 | JGI IMG/M metagenome (IMG submission 21664) | reverse complement strand
TATTTTCGGATTGTGTATTATTTTATCATGTATTTCAAGTAAAAAGTACTCAAATTTATTTTGACACATACTATCCTTGTATTAGTAACTGTTGGGCAAGACCACGGGGTCTACAGAAAATTGTATACCTTAAGTGGGGGTTGACGTGCAGAAAAGTTTGAGAACCACTGCTCTAAAAGGTCTTGGTTTACCTCCCGACTAAAAGCGGTGTAAATTCATTCTTTTTTTGATGATAAGCAGTGCGTAAATGCAGCCAGCTGCAGTTTTTGTAGTTCGTACTGCGCAGTTTTGCTCACCAAATCTATGTTCGGCAGGGGATAAGCGTCCAACGATGTGAACTGATTGAAAGGCGTTTAATCTTCGATCATTATCTCCTGTTTCTGACCTTTTTGCACGACGAGAACTAGTGATCTCCAGGCCCGTAACCAGCTAGGGACACTAGGAGGGCGAAGAGTTTTCTGAGAAGGGACCAAACTTTTTAAACTATGTCAAACACATGTTTCCCGGGGGAGCAAAAATTTTTCGGGGGGGACGAAGGCCCCCCTGCGCCTCCCCTAGTTAAGACCTACGACGTGGTGTCCTCCGCGCTGATCTCATCGGTTCACTTCAATCATGTCAGCTTCGCGTTCTCAAAGTTTCGGATTCGATGAATTTAACGTCTTCGGTTGAATACTGCCGTGAACGGGAGGTTATGTGAACACGCCAGGTGAGTCAAGAAAGAGAGGCCTTGCGTGAGCCTAGCCGGCAGTCGATATTGTCAAAGCTTTTCCAGTTGGTCCATCCATCACAAAGGTCACAGACAAAGGGAGCTTGAGGAAATCTTTGCCGTAAGTGAAGATAATTCGCAAGACAACTCGCGAGGATGAAGCAACTGTTTGTCAATTTCTCATTTGGTTAATTTGAAACGAACCAACCTATCGAGGCCAATCTAACCTTGCGCTAGTTTTTGATAACTGATACACGTATCTAAAGCAAAGTCCAAACGAGGAGTTGGAAGGAAACGCAATAGCAGCACGGCTGAAGACCAAAGCGATAATCTGACAACCGTGCCGGTAGCACAACACGAACATACAAAGCAGTGCAACGCAGGCAATCTCGAGTAAGTTGAGATTAATCAAGAACATCACACAAACCATTTCTAGTCATCTCTACTTTTGGTTGAAAGGAACTCGGTTGGCTTGCTGGCCGGGCACTTTGAACTGCATAGAATAAACTAAATATCGAACTTTTTAATTGTTTGGAAATTTCTAAAAGCATTTCCTACTTCACAAAATGCCCTCACGGGTCACGTGTTTGAAAACGCTAGTAGAAAATACCCAACAAGCCGCACATAGGCTGAGCGGTTGTTAAGCAGTAATTTTTCTATACAATGTCTTAAATATAACTGATTTAATTGCCTTTAAGCCAATCACAGAACTTTACACGAGATTAGTCTCTACACTCATGCCCTTTTTCATTGTTTTCGCCCATTCAAATCACCAACCAGCAGAATTGACGAGAAGCAAAATTATTCTAATGTGTGAATGACGAAACAATTGTTTTTCTTCCTTTTTGATTCACTCAACTGACAACGAAATAATACATTGCAAAAACTACATCACCTTCATATTAGGAAAAAATAAAAGTATTGCTAAATATGTTAATACCATACACCAGTGATTTTCAACCTGGGGATCGCGACAACGTGGAGGTCATTTGCCTTTTTTCTAGGGTTCAGGAGAGTTCTTATAAAAATATTAATAATTACTTCTATATTTTATATTTCTTGTATGGAACCACTTTTCATCGCAGCCAAAATAATGGGATCACCTGGCAAAAATGAAAGCCTACATTTTCTTTCAAAATTGTGTTAGAGTCTTTGTTCAACACATCGATATCGTATGTTATTTTTCAGTCATTGTAATTTTCTATTGTGCAAACACAACTGCATTTCATATGCCTGACTGGAATTTTCGGAAGGGAGTCGATACGTTAAGTTGGTTTGCAAAATGGGTCGCTGCATGAAAAAGGTTGAAAACCACTGCTATACGCGGTATGTTGCGAGCATGATTAAACAAAAAGCTCAATGATTTCTGTTTGTGGTTTTGATATGAAGCACACAAGAAAACCTCACGTGAACTGACAAGTTGAACTGGCAACCACATCAAAAGGTTTCGAATTGTTCACTAATACGAACCACATAAAATTAGTCAAATGTCAGGGTGCAAAACGATAAAAAAATCAACGCGTTTACGACAAAGCGTGTGCAAAAGTGTTCGATAAAAATGCAATAGCACCCCAAGGATATGAAACTATTTAGCTAGAAATTTCATATTATCTTTTTGCAATGTTCAGATGGTAGCAGTTGGTGCAAATGGTAAAACTTCTACAACGTAAAATTTTACGTCGGATTGCCAAACGCTCAAATCATGAGGGTCATGCCTGTAGGTGACCGGAAGCACCAAATTTTTTGAAAACTATTTTTCACAGCTGTCGAGGCTCGTAGACTTACGAGGCGGGGGTACGTGGGGTCGATGGGCCTTGGTTAATTCAGGTGGGCAATAAGTTGATGTCCTTACTTTTTATCTTCATTTTCTTGTAGCCCCACGGAAGTTCCTCTCATTCATTTTTGTTGAAACGACGCTCTTATTGGGCTAATGGCTAGACTTTATTTTCCGAAGTCTAAGTCACTACATTTTCCTTAATAGAGCTAACCCTAGACTCAGTAACTTCGCACTTCTTAGGAACCGATCTGGAAATAACTTGCTCTATCTACAGCAGTATAGGTATAATTTTTGAGAGGACAAAAGATCTAGGTTTTTTGTAGTCTTTCGAGGAATCACCAGACTGGTCTCTGCTTTCAGCTTGTTGCGATATTTCAAACTTGCACATATCTGTATTCAAGTAACTTCACTCCAGAGGTGAAACAAGCAAGGAATCAATCACAAATTTTTAATAGGAAATCGATTTCACGTAATAGGCTACTACGCATCATCAGTCCTTACATCTTAGTCAAAGTGTTTTTCTTGACCTGATTTTCAAGGATTTTGCCCGGATTTTCGACAACCACAGCCTCCTACACCACTGAATGACGCGCATAACATGTGAAAAACGATAATAATCTTTGAGTGATTGTGTCGTAATGTCGTTTTTCCCGAAGACGGTGTAGGAAAAACCTGAGGGTTTTGCTTAAAATTGGAGGCACAGCATTTGGTTAAATCAAATCTAACAATCAGATGTGTTCATTTTACTCGGTGTGCATAACCATGTTTTAGAAAAGCTTAATCGACTTTGATGCAGACATATCGGTTTCATGACTATTGAGACAACATTCATTTTAGACCACATTTATTTGAAACCACTTCATTTGAGACCACGACCATTTGAGACCTGTTCATTTGAGACCACATTCATCTGAGATCACATTCATTTTATCTCACGTCAAAGTGAAGCTGTTTTGATTTACTCTACCACTTTTTTATTATCTACCTTTCATTTCTTAGTGGGAAACCTGACGTTTTGCAAGGTTTACAACCCAGCGTGAGTCAGCCTTGGACACGGAAGGGCGTAACCTTGCAAAACTTCAAATGAATAGTCACCTTGCAAAACTTCAGGTCTCCCGCAAAGAAGTGGAAGGTAGATCATAAAAATGTGATTCACAGTTAATCAAAACAGCTTCACTTTAACGTGGCGTAAAATGAATGTGATCTCAAATGAATGTTGTGTCGAATGAATGTGGTCTGAATTGAATGTGGTCTCAAACAAATGTGGTCTCAAATGTATAGGTCTCAAATGGATGTGGTCTCAAATGAACAGGTCTCAAATGTCGAAGTCTCAAATGAACGTGGTCTCAAATGAATTGGTCTCAATTTTCTACACACCACACATATCATGTTAGGTGGACTAACTTTGAGGCTGCTACCAATTGGGCGAAAAGCAAACCATGTGCTGTTTGTCTTGGAACTTAAATGCAATATCTTATATCTGGCATGGGTTTACGATTGCAAAACCTGTGCCCTATAGATAATTGAGTAAACCAACATTGACCATTGTGGAAGATGGCATTAAGTGCACTAGAATCTAACAAATTTTCCAACTGTTTGATTTTCTGTATTTTACATTTTTATTCTTCATTCACATGAATGCTGTAGGGCAAAGCCTACAAAAACAACACCAAATTTACAGTTTTGACTGCCACTATTGTGGTTTTCATACGCACCGTGCTAAAGACCTTAGTACAAATCTCCTAAATTGAAATACAATTTTTGTCAATGGTTTGAATTACGTGGAAGTGATGAGTGATGACGAATCTCAATACGTTCGGATTTTTGCAATAGCCTCCGGCTTCGCATTGGTTATATCAGTGGCAGTGATCACGACGTTTAATGACTGCAAAGTTGTAATTCCCGCGCCATAACCTTTTATATATGTTGCAAAAGGCGAAGAAGATGATAAAGAGAAAAATTCCATTTTGCTTGAATTTCTCTTGTCAGGTTAGTCTTCACTGCATACCTATCCATACTATCTCCGCAAACGTTTTTATTATTTTGATTTGTGATAACCTGCTCAGTAATTATGCCTTTTGATATTAGCAGAGATATTTTATGCACTTGTCTTCGCAGAAAGACATTGGCAGACCACAAGTTTTAGTTCTCGGTTCCTAACACGTTGGACAGTCACGACTATCATAAAACATTTCATTGGATCTCAATAGTTAAGTTTACACAACATTCTTCAACTAAAAACAAAATTGTAAGAACCATGAAACTAAATTATCAGAAATGTTTAAAATACTGGAAAACCACCAAGTGTTTTTACCTTAGAGTCGGCCCCCGCTCATGAAGAGAGAGAAGCGCATTAGGATTGCATTGCATATGTTCCAACAAAAATAAGCATCTAATTAGAAAAAGGTACTGTGGACTACATGTTATTGGCTTATTTCAAACACCACAGGTGTCAACGAAAGATAAGATTTATAGTTTCGAAAGTTATCATTTGCTGATGATTTTAAACTAGTCAAATCGGCAGAGTTCTAATCAAACAGGTAGAGGTGTGGTTTTAAACTTGTCAGTATCAAGATTCGTGTGTCACCCTTTTGGTGTCTTGATGCTGAAATGTGGATATGTGCAGTCTGAATTATCGCGTTATCAAAACCGTGCGTGGCAGGTTGATTCCTAGCAGGCTTATTAACAGCCAACAAAGAGGTTTTAATTATCTTTAAAATTGTCATTATGAAGTCAAACAACATCAAATAAGGTTAAGCATTTGGTCTCTATGACGTTTCCTCCACGTTCAGGACGAGCATATCATAGAATTTCATAGAATTAGGCCTAAAGGATGTTTGTCGGCACGTATACATGCAACAGAATGTTGAGAAGAGCGCTTTGACTTGTAAGGCATCATCAATTCTCTTGCATCATGAGACAGTGCAACGTAACAATTACGATTTAAAAAAAGTTCGGAAAATGTTTAACATTTTGCTACAAACCAAAAATCTGAATTCCTCTCTGTGGCAGTAACAAGTATATGCAGAGCCGCGGTAAAAATTGAATTCGCTCACACATTTAACTGCAATTAGTTTGATAAGCCAAACTTCCACTTAAAATTATTGCGCATGCCTGTCGAACCCGTTCTCAATATGGTGAGGATTAACAAGATACGCGTCAATCAAGAAATGACTTGCGTCTCAGGTTAAACTCATTTTCCACCCACTACTCATCCGCAAAACTCACAAAGCTTTCTGTAGGTTGCATTGCAAACTCCTCTGTGTACATTTCGGATTTAGTTTGTAAACAGGCAAACAGAAACACACAGCAATGTCCTCAGCTGCACCCACAGCACCGTCCCTGTTTGAACCGTCTGTTCAACTTGGCACCAACTTTTTGTTTTATCTCAAACTTTTCTCTCGTTTTCACATCGATACAAGCTTAACCGTTGCTGATAAGTGCGTTCCGCATTCACAACGCGGTGTAAGCGCCAAGCAGCATGATTCGCATCACACTTTTCAAAACTTCAATTCGAAAATTCTGCCCGGAATTGTTTGGAATGCGTGGAGCACAAGCAGGACTTTGGGGAAAAGTGAGGTATAATGCCCGGTCGGAAGGTAAACTCCCCTGAATTTCGGCAACTTCCGCTTAACAACAACCCGTTAATTTCGCACTCAGCTATAAAATCGTTCTCAACTCGCTCCAAAGATCAGCAACGGTTATGCCCACCGTGGAAATTGTTTACAAGATGTGGTTCGACTACAGCAAAATGCAGCCGAACTATTTTTCTGCTTACTTAACACTTCACCATGACACTAACGGCAATCAGTATTTTTAAAGTTTGGTGAGTTAAAAATGGAAACGCGATTCTATATAAAGAATTTAAAACTGCCTTGTTTACGACGTTTATCTAACGTGAAGGTAGAAACAAATTCGTCAACAGAGTGCTGTTGCTACGATACCGCGCTGCAAAACTCACCATTTGTTGAACTAATGGCGCAAGAATGCGCACGTTATGCGCATAGACATTGGCTTAGTCACAATGATTTGTCTATTTTACATTATAACGAACGTTTGTCGCAAAATGATAGTTACTGCTGTTCAAGATTTTGGATTATACATTCGATCCAAAGGCTTTTTAGTAGAAATGCTCTGTTGCCCAGGATCAAAAAATGCATTTGAAAGCAGCATTGCAATAACGGTTTACTCAAATGGGAATTTGCAAAAAGAATTTAATTTTTTTTATGTCTCCTCCAACTTTTGCTATTACTAGAGTTGCCTGCAACAGTGCTATCCATGTCTGTTACATTTTCGTATGATGGAATCCAGTAACACAAAAACATTTAGCCAAATAGGTTTAAGTGAAATCATAAGCTAAAATTAGTGCAAAGTCATGGGTCAAAACTTTCGAACAAGCAGAATGAACAAGTGTCACACCGTAAACTCTTCGCAAAATTCCCACCTCTGCCACTTGTACTTGAGATAGCACTCTTTCAGTCATTAGTCAAGATTCATAACCATAAGTGAGGATTGGAACAAAGACCGATTAAAAAACTTATAGCTTTACGGTGTTTGAAAGCTCCCGTTTTGTAAGCACAGAGCGATGAAGCTCATACAGAACTGCGCTTCCTTTACCAATCGGTATATTAATCGCCTTGTTCCGTCTTCCGTCAAATCATCCGCAAATAGCAAACTGTTGATCCTGCAGTTTCCAACAGTGACATCCTTGTCGACTCGGCTGTTATTGTCTATCCAATTCATACAGACTATGAAGAGTGGTGACAGCACACAACATTGCTGGAGACCAACACCCACTGTGACCGGGTGTTATTTAACTCTGCCGACACGGATATAAATGTCTGAGCAGGAATAATGTCTTGACCGCCAGTAACAGGCGGCCGTCACATCCTACTCCCGTGACACTCACCAAAGTTTTTCACGATGGAACCGGTCATATGCTTTCTCACGGTGGACAAAACATGTGTAGACATCTTTTGCATACTCCTAAAATTTCTCGAAGACTTGCTGGAGAGTGAAAATTTGGTCTATATGTGCCACAGCCAGGACGAAACTGCACTAGGTATCCTCGAGCTTTGGTTCAATTATTTCGCGGCATCTTTTTTCAAGGCACTTGGCATATATTTTTTCAAATGTTTTCGATGCACTTCCACAGCGCCATGGTCAAGATGTCACTGCGAATGCGAAACAACAATATTTACCAGTTTTAATATTTTATTTCAAGTGGTTGTGCATTTATGGGTGTTTACCTGAAAACAACACATACGACATTAACGGAACCATTTGCTTATGCAGCAAAGTAATTTTACAAAATGCAATGCCAGTTTCCAATCAGGTTGGCATTTTCATCGAAGTCAGTGGTGTCTTTCTGTTCCTGATGAATTTAATGACAAAAGCCACTGAAGATATTAAGCAGGTATATAAACAGTCACAATTATATCATTCCGTTCGTGATTACATAGTGAGTAATTTAGGTTTTCAGCATTAGCAAGTTGATTATTTATTGCAGTAAACTACCTTTCTCAATAATTTGAAAAGTATCTTTCGTTTAAGTATGGCTTGCGAAATTGCAATTCATCTAACGCGCATTCCATTGCGTGACATCGTTTTTCACTGCCAATTATTATCTTGTAATGACATCCTTGGCTTAGACGCCAGATATTAAAGTCCTATTTATGCTTGTGAAGAATTAAGGTCTTGAGAAGACGGCCTTCCAAAGTTCGTTAGTTGACAACCTGGTATTTTCCCTTCAACTGGCTGTGTCTGAATGGCCGAAAGTTAACATTAGTCAAATGATGACTCCAAGCTGTCTTGATCTAAGTGCATTTTGCCCAAGAACTATTTCCGGATGAACGCTCGTCATCAAGACCTTTGAAGTTGTGCTTTCAATCTTTAAAGTTGTTGGCTCCAGCACATGCAGGCTTATTTACGGCGCTGCAGTGATTTAATTACAATTGCATTGGGTTGAAAGTCAAAATTGTAACCTCTGAATGCGCAAAATATCAGTTTTGTCTAGGCATGTGTCAAACAAAACAATAATTGTGTTTCATCTGTAGCAGTTACACCAACACCATACCTTGTCACTCATTTTGAGTAAACTTTCAATGAAAGAGTGTTAAGCATCTACTCATGTCAGAGCTTGGTGCAAAAAATAGAAATTAAAGAAGAAATGATAAAAACGCTCTTCACGTCGAAAAATCACAAGCAGTTTCGCTTTTACATCCATCTTTGCTGATCAGCATTGTTGACGTATCAACTTTAGGTTGCAGAACGGAGAATAAAATGCATGTCAGTTGTTTCGGCGTTTAAAAACTAACGCTTCTGATTTTTCTCCAGCGAAAATTAACCTACACGGCGAATTCGCCACTATTTTGTTAAATCCTATTACTGATGGATGAACTGGACTTCTTGGTGGTTTTAAGCTAGCAAATGAAAACTTTGCCTAGGTAAATATAGAACCGTTTTCTATATTTATCACCATAGAATGGCCTTAACGCTAAACAGCACACGTTGGAATTTTGTCCCGTTGGGAGCAGCTATATCATGAACGATAATGCTAAATATAGTGCGTACCTTTGCATCATCAGAATCGATCATTCTTCTCAGGGAAAGACCACACATGATTTGTGTGATGAGTAATCTTGAGCAAGTTGCAACTCGAACATCGGCTTTGCAGCATAAATATAACAAAAATATCCTTCTGCTGGAGCGAGAGTTGCAGCGAAAACGTGCAAGAAAATTAATTAAAATTATTTGGAAACTTTAAGTCTCAGCTTTTATTTTTGAAAGTTCCTCTTGAGAACCTATTTGAAATATAAAGATTCTTCATGCGGCAATGCGTAAAATGTTTTGATTAATTTGCAAAGACTGCTCTGGTCTGAGAAAAGTTGCGGTAAACTCGTGAAAATATATGTTGATATCGAAAATAAACGTTCAGCTAAACTCCAAAGCAAAATCTCAATCACGAAACGAGTAACCTATAGTCTATGAACTGGTGTAAAGGTGCTTTACCTGAAAGAGATTTTCCACAATGGAAGGGAAACAATCCGTTTACAAAGGTTTAAAACTGCATTTATTTTTTATTCGATTAAATTTGCCGTCACCTCAAGGGGCCGGCGGACGGAAGCAAGACTGGCATATTGGCAGAAATTCTGCGTGTTTTGATAGAGTGAAAGCCACTGTTGCCAGATGTCTTGCACTTTTTTAACGAGTTGGAAAGTAAAAGCGTCACACTGTCTAGCAAAGCTGGCAAGAGAGTCATGCGTGACGGTGGCCAATAAGCTGCACAGAAACCCGGTTGAAAGTGGTTTTGTTGGACATCCCGTTGAGACACTACGAGAATTCGTGCGAATATGTCCGGGATCTCGCTGGTCACACTCTAAGGTGTCTGGCATTTCTTTTCCGCTCGTTACTCGCGAAAGATTGCAGGCCACCAGTCTTTGCACTATGCAAAACACACCCTGCTAATTGCTTTGTAGAAGCACTGAACACAAATCAGACATTTAAAAAAAATAAAGCAAGATGGTTTTGTCGGAAATGGACACCATCAATTGAATCTACACACACCAAGGCATAAATCGCATGTAAAGCAAATTGATACAGTGGTTTCTCTCCATATCAATATTTGTATGCATCATTCTATTTGAATAAGAGCTGATGATGCCTACCTTGTAGGCGTAGTATATACTCTGTAAGATTTTAGTGTCTGATTCTTTGCTGGGAAAGGATTCCTTTCGTTTGACAGTGTTTGTATGTATCACTGACTTTTTAAAAACATACAACTGAGTAAAACGTACTTGTGCATCAAAAACCACATACCAAAAGTTTAATATATCGGGTTGCCTGGTGGCATCAATATATATGTCAACACCATAATGCTATCCATATAACTCCAGTCATACGGGTTTTACCAGTGCCTACATGACAAGAGTAAGGAGTTTTTTAGACATTTTGATGAAATTGCTTATCCTACAGACAGGATAAGCAATCTTCTTGCTGTTCACAACACCATAAAACCCATTTAAAATAAGAAACTTTAATTACCATGTTAGTGGCATCCATTTGGAAAGCTCTTCAGTAGAGCAAGAAGTGATGCAGCAGCGCCTTTGGTGACCAAAATGCATTTTCAATTCTCATCTGGTACCAACCCTAGCATCTGTTTGCTTAAGCTTTTCTAAAGAAAAATTTCACAAATTTAGCATCTTCCCGAATACCACTGCGGAGATGTAAATTGTACGAGCATCCGAAAGTTATCAGAACTTAACTAAAGACGTTATGGAAGAAAAAATGTGCAGCAGGTAAAAATGTTCAGTCCGAAATCTTCCACTAAATTTTTGCATAGTAACATAACACGACTCTTTCCCGTTTTTTGCACAACTTTCTAGTCATAAGGTTTTTTGAGCGAAACAGTGCACAATGACTCATCAAAAATTTTAGTTCTCAGCACTTTGCGCAGTATGCAGAATGCTGATACTAGCTGAACTACATCGCAAAGTTCTGTAAGCTTCAGCTTAAAAACCGGTCTGGTTTAGAAAATAAAGTCGTCTCAGTATTCAGCAAATCACGAGGCAGACATTGTGCAGCTGTGTGATGAACTTGGAATAGGCATCTCTAAGCTAGGCGTTCATAAAAAAAACTACGTTTTATNCTTGTCAGCAATTCAAATATCTTGTGTATCATTCCGTAAAGATTCGTATGAGATCTACTGCGATTACAATTGCTTTAAATCATAAAAAGCAAACTAAACTGACCAAAATCACACACGGATGTCTCAAAACGCAACTCAATGCTTTCGCTAGATATTTTGCCATTGGAATTTTCTATTGCATGTAGTGCAATCGTTCAAAAAGTCAACGCAAATAAAAACTAGCATTTACGTGCTTCCTGCAAATTCATGTAGAATAACTGCACCAAGCGAGTAAGTCGTACCGAGAAGTTATCGGTCTTGGATCATGGACGTCGGAGGGAATTTTTTCAGGGGTGGCCAATGATGGATATTTCCAGGGGCTGGCCAAAAAGATTTTTCCACGGGGGGCTAACAGTGGTGAAATCTCATTACCAGCTCCGAAACTAAGAGAAAAACATTTTTTAACTGAAAAGCTAATAGCAAAATAGCACATTTCAAAATCCAGAGGGACCAAGTTCTCCCTGACTCCTTTCCGGGGCCCATGTCTTGCATGTTATTTTCTGGGGTCCAGTTAAAGTACCTCAGCAAAGAACGAAAAGGATCCGCTCACCTAACTAATGTACATTTGTAATTACCCCAGCAAAAAAGGTGATTTTTTTAGTTTCGAGTGGGAAAACCCAAATATAACCACTTTTTGCCCCCCCTCTAGAAAAATTTTGAAAGAATCCCCCAGTGTCCCCCCTCTGGAAAATATCCTTTCGACGCCCATGCTCAACTGGTATAGCAAAATCCTGCAACAGGGCTTCTTTCAAAACGAGTGATAACACGTTGATTATTTGCTTTACATTTGATCTATAGCATGTAATTACGTAAAATCCTTTCGTCACTGTCTGGTGGTTTCACTGAAATCTGCAAGATTCGATAGGTCAACTCAAATATTGTCTGGTCGTATAATACCACAAAATGTTATCAAACTTAAAATTAATAAGCTTAGTTGTTTGTGATCAAATAGTACTTTAAAAATCGATTTTTGAAAGTTGTTTTTGTCTCCTTGCCATATTTCATCCAAATCAAAGTTACATCTGCTATTTCGAATTGACAAACTTCTCACATTGGGAACCATTTCTCAAAATGTTCAGCAGTGTTTTTGCAGGTTAAAATAGCATATATGATTAAATGTAACATTCCTAAAGTTTGAAAAGAAAAGTTTCTCTATAAATCTTAGCATACAGCTTAACAGAACTCTCTGTGATAAACTAAGAACAAACAACAAGCCCAACAGTACTTCCTGACAAGCTTAGGGTACCTAATGGCGGGATGTACACACCTACTGTTAAGGAAAATGAGGAGGTAGCGAACGTCAGGCGTATGCTGCGAACCGAGCAACATATATATTTAAACACCGAACCTACAGCTGTACATCAGTGGCAGCGAAGTTTCAACTTTATAGCTGATTTTCATCACACGTAGTTGTCCAAAAAAGCCTATAAACTGTGCAAGTCAGCAAAAACAAATTTTGTTTCAAAACGTATTGTTTTAATAAGTGTTTTGTCAGGATCTATCATCGGCCAAAATTTGGCGACAACTAAAAATATTCTGAAATCAAGAAATAGAACTTTTCAAAGCTTTTGAACAGACCGCACATACTAAAGTCCTACAAAGAGAGGAGTGGCGCTTCGCAAAATGCTCTGCAAGCGCTTAAAAGCCGGCATAAACCTTTCTTGGGGTTGACAATACGTTTTCTTTTATCCGCAAAGTCTGAAATAGCGTAGATAAGCGCTAGTATCATAACCTGGCAACTAAAAACGGCCTAAAGGTCCAAAGTAAATAAAACTTCATTTGCTTTTGAAATAATACGTAAAAAAAAACTTTTTTCCAGCTTCCACCAGTACCTTCGAAAACTTTTTTTCCCAGCTTCCAACAGTGGTCCCACCAATAAAATTATTGTAGGCATGTAGTTCCTTATTCGATCAGCATATTTGCTTTAACTATTACTCTCAAAGCTTTTATTTGCGAAACCTTAATGCACTTTCAATAAAGCAACAAATAAAGTAAACATAGAATGTTTAGCAACAAAAACAATAAACGATTCACTTTGTATCTGTGCTGTTGAAAAGTATTTCGAAGGAAACAATTTTTGACAAACCAACTACTTCCCTTGGTAAATTAAAATATATAGTTAGAGAAAAACGATTAACATGAGGAGTATGGTGCTGCTTTCTGCATATATTAAATAAGCAGTACAACTATGAACGATTATGCAGTGGCAAGTTCATCGACAGAAGTTGTTAGCGGCGATTGACAATGCGTATTTATACTGTTTTCAACAACCGCTTGATTTGGCTTCTTAAATATGTGATTGTGTAAAGATATTCTCAAGAAGTACAACAAATAAAAAAGAGTATGTAGAACTGGCATTATAAGTAATGTCAGCCCTATGAAGAGCCCTACTGCTGCTCCTGGGTTGGAGTTCCAATTCACAACTGGGTAAATTGCCGAGTTCAAGCCTGTCCAATGAATAGTCAGAGTAAAAGCAAAATAGATGAGGCCAAAAATCGCGGCAAAATAAAAGTGTAATATGCGGATAGGCACAGCACTGACTGCCTGTTCAACAAAAAGAAGCACGGTATTCATCAAGTGGACATGAATGTTTAAAGGCTCAACTATGAGAGTGGGCCCAACAAGTCCACCTTTCACTCCCAACCAATACAACCCGGTAACGATTGGAGCACTGTCCGCAAAAATATTGAACAACATCAGGGTTGTTTTGTGAAACCATCGCAATTCAGTCGCTCGTCTTTCCATTGTTTCTGTAAACAAGAAGCCTTTGTGATTCGCGTTATGCACAGTATGTGTTTGTGGTGTAGAGCTGGTTGAAACGTTTTGTTTAGCAACAATCTTGAAATACGCCCAACTACAGACTCTGTCAAATGACTCTTGCGATGTTTTTCCTTACATTCTTGAAGAAAAAGACTTGATAGAAACACGAAATCATCCATTCGGCCTTCTTCCAACACGCGTTTACTCTCCGGTGAGTCAAGCAGTAATAGTCCTGTGTCTCTACGCCGCTCACATTTTCAGCGGCCCCTGATATAGTGCTGTTACCTCCTTAAAATGAAGTTATGGCGGCTGTAATAAAATCTCTTTGTCTACTGCAGGGGTGGGGAACCTAACTACTATCACGGGCCCCATGAATTGTGCATTATCGCTGGCGGGCCGCAAAATCAATTAAATTTATCCTAAAATCCTACCTTTATCTAACTATGAGGAAGAGTGACTTCTCTTGACTTACTATCTAAGTAACTGCTGATCATGGAGGTTCGTTTTGACGAGATTTTGGACTCTAACTTGGTAACGAAAATTCTGATGCTGACCATTTCAAATGTTCACGCGGGGGGCATTTGGCCCGCGGGCCGCAGGTTCCCCACCCCTGGTCTACTGTATGCGGATAGTGAATAATTAGCAGAAAGATGGCCAAACAGACCACGCGTGGAAGCAGGCTAGGCTCAGTGTGTGGCAGCAGAACAAAAGCAATGCAGAAAAAATAAAATCAGGTGACTGGCGGCCGTAATTCATAAAAATAAATTTAATATCGCAAAGGTTGTGCAGCGCTGCTCCAGACTGAAGCGCGGCCAAGCCAGGTCAGAAATATAACCATAAAACCAGGTCCTAGGCCGGTATTCTAGTTGTTCCTCTTTGGCTTAGTCAGTTAGTCTTGCCTCGCGAACTTTTTAGTGACATTCTGGCCACATGGTCAAGTAATCGCAGTTGAAATGTATACATTCAGAGAGTGGGTCGACGCGTAAATCCATATGAATTTCACAACTGTGCAATTTATTGTGTGCCCGAGCGTTGCGCGGTGGTACCAGCACAAGGCAATGTGGTTAGCTTTTGCCAATTCCGCTTTTATTTTAACGGAAAATGAAGTACATGGTTGACGCTGCATGAATAAAGCATATGCAATATTGACCTAGTTCGTAAGGTCCAAACAAGCTAGTCCAGTGAGGTGATCTACATACTGCATTTGCTGGCATTTATACGGCTGTTTGCTATGCTTGTTGGTGTTGAGTCGTTTTATCTTTGTAATGAACATACCTACTTTTTGATTTCTGAAATCGAAGAGACTTCTAATGCAGCAAAATGCAGAAAAACCTGAAAAGGAAAAGAGACTAACTATAGTTTGAACTAGGTAACCTGAAAGCATCTATTAGACAGGACTTTTCCTAATTTGATATCATAACGATTTGCAACTTAGAATTTAATTGCATCTTTTACATTAGTTAGCAGGTCCTAAAATAAGCACACAGTAGGAGTTACATTTTTAAGTTCTTTTTATACGGGAATTGTTATTGATTCTTTGCCAATAATGTTTTAGTTTTTAGCAAGTATATGCAACTCTTAATGCAATAAGAAACGTCTCTATCTTCAGAAAATTTTCAAAATTAAATAAATGATGAGAAAAACTTGGCATAGGTGAGCTTAGACATCGTTTAGAATCTGCGGCAACCCTAGCCAGTCTTATCAGCCCTCTGTACTACTCATTCGGCGATATCGCACAAGGTATCGTCTTTCACTTTGTTTTATCAATACTTTGGACAATGCTTTGAAATCTTTGACCCATTCTGGTAACGTAGGTCTGTTGTTTAAAACAAGTTTTAGTGAGTAGTTTTCACTGCAGCACAGGTGGGTTCAGACAAAGCGTAAAATTAAGTTGGCTATAAATATCAGGTTGGTAATTTGTTGTTGTTATGACATGCAAGCTGCAGTTTGATAATAGTCAGTATCCTTAAACCAGGGTTTTTTAAGGAAAATGTTAGGTACCCGGTATGGACCTGTAGGGACCGGATTTTCAATTCTAGGGACCCGAGTCGGGTCACTAAAACACCTTAAAAAAAACTCTTTAAACTTTGAAAAAACAACGGCAAGTGAAAGCTGGTGGGCAAAAAAGCAAAACAGACGCTACTACATCGATTGGAAAGATGGTCAGCTGCATATTTACAGTTGCTGTATTAGGCGCCTCTGAGGCAATTTCTCCCTTAGAGAAAAACATAAGTGTCCCATGCTTCTTTTTGTTGCTCATGATTAATAAGCTACTTGTTGGGATTGCTTCTTCATATTGGTAGATTATTTTTTAATTTGTTGCTGTTGCTCACTAACCATACGATACTTACCAAAATATGAACATGAAACAAATTGACTCCAGTGTGTAAGATAAATGTAATAGTACGGATCTTCGTTGAGCACCAGGTCGGCGGCAAGCCAGCCCATTGTGTAAAATGTCATGAACAACCGGTAAACAACTGCAACCTCTTTTCGATTTGTCCACTGAAAATTCAAAGGAAAAGCTGAGATAACGAAATGCTTCTGCTTTTTAAACGAAGAACAATCAGACATACGCTCACTTTAATCCATTAGTTTGTTACAATACATTTGCACTATGCTTTTAGCAAATCGTTTCACCACCGCAAAATTCTGGCAATGAGGTTTTTAATCAAACTGGGTGAGACTTCTGTTTTGATGCAAAATTATGACTGGTCATTTGCCGGTCATCTGTGATAATATTGGATTTAACAACTTTTTCATGCTTGTCTGAAGAATATACCCTGTAATGCGATCACTATGGCATCAAATTTTAAACCTTACATTCCTAACCTGGCATGTGTAATTAAATGAACCATGAACGGTGAACGATTGGCAATGCACTTCTTGACATTCGCTGGGATGATTGCAATAAATAGTAATGTTTCATTAAGAAAGGCTCTACGAAACCCTGTCACCTTGATTCAATTCGGTCATGATATCAAGCAGCCTACGCTGTCTTCTACACAATACATTTTTTAAGAACTTGTAACTTTAAAACAGCTTATTTGTCGCTTTTTTTAAGTAAACAAAATACGGAAGCAGAATATTTCTGCAACACTTTTGTGGTGCTGATGCGTTGCGATCGCCATTCATCAAACGAAAATAAGACCAACTTGTTCCCATGCACCCCTACACCCCGGGCAATCCCCGGGGTGGAGCGCATCACTTGCTTATGTCCTTGTAATATCGCTACTCATGAGGAATACATGAAGAGTATGCTACAAAAACCTTTCTCGAAGATTAGCGATACTGCATATGCTATATACTTAATTGTTTGAGCTTTGTATTTGACACTGAAGGTTGTTTTTACGGTACTAAAACATTGCAATGAAAAGACGTGATTTTCAGACCAAAGAATCATATCATCTTAGGTCAGGGGTCGGCAACCTTTTTCGCACTGCGTACCGGTTTCAACCTGGCATCATTTTGCGGGCCGGTCCTCATTAAAATAAAGAAAGTTTGGCGCATAACATTTAAATACGACTCGTCAATCATCATTGCACTGATTCAGTGAGAGACCTTGGCTTGTCATGCCGAAATAAGATACTCCGACCCAGGGCCGGCCCTAGCAGGCGCGGGGCCCAATGCAAGACCTAGATGCGGGGCCCCTCTGAGCAGTGGTTTTATGACGTCATCGTGTTTAGTCAACCGTGCTATGCGACCATGGTAGAGCGCAGATATAAAGCCTTAGCACGAGAACTGAGCACGTTTGTTAACGTTCGACAATAGAGGAAATTCATTGCTAGTTCTAACGAGAGCGTTATTTGTTAAAAATGAGATTTATAAGCCGTTTCTACTGAGTTCTACAGCGCAAGGGGTGTCGGGAAAAATGAACAATCTACCTAAACATCATGGCGCGGGGCCCCCAGAGGCGCGGGGCCCAATGCAGCTGCATCGATTGCATCCGCTTAAGGCCGGCCCTGCTCCGACCTGCAGGGGTGAATAAAAGTATGCACCGGCTGTGGTCTTTTCCTATCATGAACATTCGCTTATCGCATATAAAGCAACTCTTCTGTTACTATTTCACGACCTTTTGATACTCGCTTGCAGAAAAAGTAGTTTAGATTTCTTGACCCAGTGACCAGTTCCATGTTCTCACAAATCGATGAAGGAAGTTGATATAGTTGGCCCTCTCAAGGGGTTTTCTGGATTCTACTTTGTTCGCTGCCACCTGTTGTTGGCTTTTTCGAACACAATTAATTCACTACTGGAAGGACAAAATTGTTGTACTGCTGGAGGAACGAGTAATTTTGTAATCACAGTTTACTGTAAACCACAGTTTACTGTCACTTGAAGTTACCCTTGCTGCACCAACAGAATAAGCTGCACAAGGCAAAAGCAATGTAAGATTAAAGGATGAACGATTAAGAGCAAATTTGATCGAAATGTACCAACGCAAAGCACATCAACGAAACAACGCACTTGATACAAATATTACGTCAAGACGTATCTGTCCATGTCGTCTCTATTTTCAGAGCTATACCCTTGCTATTTTTCGACTTATCTGTAGTTTTCTGCAAATTCCGGGGTCAGTGCGTAAAATTACGACGCTCCAACGCCACGTTTCCAATGGGGAAATAAAAGCGTAGCTAGCTGAAAGTTAATTGTAATTGTGATAGTCTGATATGAATTAATTGTGAAAGTCTGATATTAATTAATCACCTGCAATTTTCCAATACTTTCAGGGTCTACATCTTTGAATGTCAACCGCTTCCATCTAAACTCTTCGTAAAACGACTGAATAAACATCCCAATTGTCGGACGAGCTGGCAAGTTTTAATCAATGTTCCAAGAATGTTTGCAGTAGTTTTCTTTAAAACAGAAACTGAACAGAAAAACAAAACTGCTGACTTAAGTTAATGTTTGCCTGCCAATTCAGAAACTTGCTTCGTAACTTCAAAAACAAAATATCATTATCGTGATTGCTGTTTCCAATTCACAATCACCAATGGTGTAATATCTCACTTGTCAACTTCGTTTAGAATCTGCGGCAACCCTAAACCGTCAGCCTTCCCATTAAAGGACTGAACACTGATCAACTCTCTGTGCTATTCATTCAGCGATATAGTAAAAAGTATCGTCTTTCACATTGTTTTATTTATTCCATGGGCGATGCTTTGAAGCCCTTGGTTCATTCCTGTGATGTAGGCAGCGTTTTTTTAAAAAAAGTATTTCAAGGGGTGTCGTGGTGGAGCTTTAGGGAGTCAACACGATTCGCTCTTCTATGTCTCACACGTTTAACTGACTTTTGCAATGAACGCGAGTTGCCGTTCAAATATGCTAAACCATTTGAGTGCGACATTCGCCTTTGGCAAACAAAATAAAGACAATTTCACAAATCGAAAGTTGCGATGTTTAACTCTCCAATTCTAATTGACTATATCTGTCCCAAGTTATAAAGTCTTCGGATTCACTATCACTATTTCTGGCCCCTGCATCCATGCCCTGTGCGTCAGCAGGCAGGGCATTTTTATGTTCCCGCTGGGCTCGTCGCGATTCTGGACTGTGGAGGTTCTTTATGCCGCGGTTTGTTACAATACGACGCCCTTTCCTACCCAGCCACTTTTTCACGATTAGTTGAACTGAGGCATCAATCACCAACCAACAGGGCCTGTAAGAGGGGGGTACAGGAGGTACATCGTACCCGGGCCCGGGAGGTACTGGGGCCCGGGAGAATGAAAGCAAGTAGGCTAAGTTTTTCTGTAATCAAGCCCAAAATTGATGATCGCTTTCTGCAACTGAAGCGCGGGTAACTATTTAAAAACCTTAGTAAGTTAGCTGTTTTACTGTATCTATATTCTGATTACTATACTAACAAGCTATAAAGTTTCGACGAGCACCTAGAAGCTAGGAGGGATCCTGTATCGGTCTCCCTACCCTTTGGTAAAATTTCTCTCAGAGGCCCTGTCAACCAACGCACGATTAATAGAAATATTCAAAAGAGCAGAAAAATTTTCATTTAAAAGCCTGTACAGATGAGACGTTTTGGTCCTCTTGGAGAATAAAAACCTCTCTGTCCACGCTGTAGACCAATGCCTCTTAACCCCTTGGTTCGCGAGCGAAAAATGGTTCGCCGTGACCCCGCAACCAGTGGGGGAAACCGGACAATGGTGCCCCCCAGAAATTTCAATACCGTTGACAAACATTGCGAAAGCACCAATAGCATTTTTTTGTTAGGTACAACAACAAGTAACAAACATTTTGCCTCCCGAAAATTTCAGCTGGTTGCGGCCCTGTTCGCCGTAATATCGTTATTCATTTTCGAAGAAATTTCATGCAGTAGTATTGATCAACAGCACGCTGTTCAATAGTTTCCCAAAATGTTTGCTGTGGAGCACCAGTGTGCCGTGTGTCTCGAAAGACATTGAAGTGTGCCGTGAAAGTTTCATGCTTTGACAAAAAGATCATAGAATATTTGGTCTATGTTGCATTGCCTTGCATCTAAATTTTTTTTTAAATTGTTTTCATATGATGCTTACGCACTGTGCAGAAGCAACAAAACATAACATCTTTAAACGAGCATATGTGACATCATAATTGTCTGAATGTGTAAAATGTTCGTTTTGAGTCTTTTTCCAATTTGTGCTCATTTCCACGAACCAATGCTGATTAAGTAAGTCAAACAATTTCATCTTTAAATGCAAGACAACATCAAACTCCGATGACATCCCAGCAGAGCTTTTAAAATTTTCTGCTAATACTTCATTCTCATAGTGATCCGAATTTTTAAACGTATGGAAAAAGTAAATTTCTCAATCTTTTAAAATGGCACAAGTTACAGCCATTCCTAAAACAACTAGTCTCATATCTCGTAATGATTAATTATAGGCCAATGTCCTTGCTTTGAACTCTCTCCAAAGTTTTTGAAAAACTAGTTTACAGCAGATTATGCTCCTTTGTCACAAGCGGTTGTATACATCCACGAATTCCTTGATTTAATCAGCGGCTTCAACGCCCAACTTTTACGCTATCTCGATTTTAAAGGTTATGGTTCGGATCTAAGCAAGCAAATACGCTGCGAAGCTCAGGTTCAGGAAAGAGATTACTGATATTACCAGAAAGTGAAATCACAAATTGCTTTTCGTTCTGTTCTGAGAGTTCCCCAAATACACTCTCAGACTTTTCCCGATCAGCTTTAAGCTCCTTTAAATTTTCGGATTTAGCAGCGGCACCAGAGAGCTTATTGATACACAATTCTAAGGAATATTTCGTATGTGTAAAGTTAAAACATCCCTCCTGAAAGACTTTACTCAGTTCCGTGAGGTAGAAAGTTGACAGAAGGCAAAGGGCCGTGATGAATTTTTTTGTTTTCACAAGTCGCAGTAAACCAATGCACATTGCATCATTTGGTGTTTCTGACAGCTGCTACAGTGCGTCCAAATAACCAAAATCTCACTCCTAGCAGCTCTCACAGCTCCCTCACTCGACAACCACCTTGTTTTGCATGCGCGCTGCAACCGCCGACCTTTTACCTTCTTAGTAGTCTGATGCATCGCCAGGGAAGCGATGCAATAAAAACTCTTCCACAATTGCAGTAAAGTGCTTACGCATTTTAGTATAGCACATAAGTTTGCGGCAGTATCGCAGCAGGCCAAAGCGAGGCAGGCGTGCGCATGACAATGCACAGATACCATAGTTCAAATTTCCGCTTCAACTTTTACGCCAAAGAATTGTCGGACTCTCATTGTCATGTTCGCTAACGCGTCTGTTGCAGCAGCCACGTGCTTCCTCATATCAAGCTGATACTCCGCTGAAACTGATTTGAACATCGCAAATAAATTGTTCGCAGTAGCGCCGCTTCAATCGACTTTGATAAAATCAAGGAAATTAACTTGTATTAGTTTTCACCCTTCACCACATATCGAGCAATGTACTGTAATGTAATGTTGAAATGTGGGAATATCACTGGCTTGGTCTACCATGGTTGGTCAAAGATGGCATTTCGTGATTTCTCCCACTATTTTCTCTGTGACAACTGCTGAACTAAGTGGGATCATCTTACCGACCGCTGTTGAGCTGCAGTGTCCAGAATCTTTCAATGGCATCACTTCATCAATCAACGCCTGCAGCGATGACAATTTTCTATTGGACAGCTCTTCTTTTATCAGCCAGGCAACCATGTGCATTCTCTCTGTAACTGTGTAACTTCTGAGAATTTTTGTTCATCGTACCACTTCGGCAAATCGACGATAGCTGCAGTTCTATTCTGCTTCCGCAGCGTAGGGTGCCATACGACTGGAATTTCCCGGACATGTCCGGAATTTCGGTGTTAAAATTTCTGTCCGGAAATAATTTAAAAAAATACTCCAATGTCCTGAATTTTGACAGTTAGTACATTACGTTTAGCTTGAAGCAATGTGCACGTGCTGTATAGCTGAGAATTTCAACTTTCGCTGCTTTCAGCGTCTACAATAATTTTGCCTCAAGAGTGATAATGATACTGTTTTGCGATGGATCGGTAGTTGTAACTGGTAAGAACATACTGAAAAATACCGTATAGCGCTTGTTTGTTATCGCGAAAAGTAGCCATTGAGAGTGTCAGGAATTTTGCCTTATCAGATGTGGTAACCCTAAGTGCAGCAATGATGGTAACTTTCAATGTGCTTTGTAAGCGAGGGCTTGCGTGAGGGAAATGCTGAATCACGACTGTACTGATTTTCTCATTTTCAGGACGTTGTCTCCATGGTCGTCGGAAGGATTTTTTCCAGGGGGGGGTCAAAGGTGGATTTTTCCAGAAGGAGCCAAAATTATTTTTCCAGAGAGGCAAAATCGGTGAATTTTCATTTTCGCACTAGAAACTAAGAAAACAACCCTTCTTTGCCGAATATTTCATAGGAAATTGTCAAAATTCAAAATCCAGGAGAGCCTTGTTGGCCCCCCTGCCTCCTTCCGACGCCCAAGCTTGTCCCCCGTGGTCCATACACAAATTGCAAGCCGCCGTTTGCAACAATGACAAAACACGGTTGGCCTACATGTTCGATGAAATATTCGGGCATAGCTGTCCACTTCGAGTATATTAGCTGTAATCACTAAGGTGGCCGAGACCAGAATACCTAGGAGTTTCTAGATATCCTTGGCTTAGACATAGTGAAACACACATGGATTTAAGAACAAATTTAGCGCTAGCAGCTAAAAGCGTGCTGCGCAGCAGTCATCACTACCTGGAGTTGTGGACTATTGCACTAGTAGGTTTATCTGCAAGTCTGTTGGGAGTTTGCATTGCGGACACACGGGGGGATGACTTTCGCGCAGGGCTGACGCAGAACAAGGCATGCTATGGAATGCAAGGAGAATTTCAAAATGGAACATGGAATTGTTCAAATATGGAACGGCATGGAAGATTTCATATGACATATATATGAAATGGAAAGAATCATCCATACTTCCATACATTTTCGATGCATTTTCATGTTCGCTTACTCTCCCCCATGGCGACAGCCTGACAAACAGCAAGTAAAGTCATTGCGAAGACGTGGTAGCTGAGATGTGAAAAAGTTACCCCAGGGGGCCATGGCCCCCAAATTTTCAGAACATCTAATCATTTTGTGCTTTGAGAGGCGGTATTCCAAAGAAAATACTGTTAAGGTCCTAAAATAAAACTTTTGGTCCCCCAAATTCCCCCCAAAAAATTTTGGGCTGGCTACGCCACTGCACACCTGCGAATCTTCCATCTCCTTATGTTTTCGGAGGTGTTAAGGCAGGGGCCTCAAACTCAAATTGCTGCGAGGACCAAACGAGCACTTGCAAAGTGACACGAGGGCCGCATTATGACGCTGACGCAACAACGGCGGTACCTGAACTTTACTGGAAATAGCTTTCATATCTTTTTTCCAGCTAAAGGTATCATGAGCAAATCATTTCTAACCGTATCTACGTCTACGTTTGTTTAACATGAACGTGTTCACTCGCCAGCCGAACATTATTAAAACACCGGTGAATAAACCAGATAACGTAAATGCTAATTATTTGAAAATTCCCAAAAAGCATCTCAGGCCGCACAAAACGACCTCGCGGGCCACATGCCGCCAGCGTGTGTGAGACCCCTGTGTTGAATCATTGGTAGGCTACAATTAGAATAAAGTATGGAAAAGGTGTAGAGGAATTCTTGTACAGTACATGGATTGGAATAGAAGATTTGTAGTATGGAATAGAATTAGTGTGGAAGATTTTGCAGAATATGGAAACATTCCGCTCCATTCCATAGGATGGCCGAATTCACGCATAATGTCTTGACAAGCGAGTTCGCGTGAATTGCAGGAAAACATGCGAAAAACGAGGCTTACACGTTGAAACCACCCGTTAAAATTCTTTGCAGAAAATTATCTCTTGTTACTACGGCACTGCGTGGGATTTACTATTGTAACGAAATCATGGACGTTTACCGAAAAACTTTAAATTTTTTGTCAGTCTTTCACAGTAAAGCAAGAAACACATGAAGCTACGTTCGCTGTTGTTATCCGAGCTCTCACTTCCCTTCGTGACGTCACCATCTGTGTTGACAAAAATTACTAAATAGTTCTCTGTTATGTTGACAAAAACTACTAAATGGTTCTCTCTAATTTATGGGGCACCTGACTAGATAACCTCTGTGTTTTTTCGGTGTCCCGGCGTTTTTTTCTGTTTTAGCGAGCACATCTAGCGCAATTAATTCAGTACCGCCAAATAAATCTATCTATCTATCTTATGCACCACGCAAGTTGTACTTAACGAAGACGGACCACAAATGAATGGACTTTATTTGTATTGTTGCTATTGTAACACAACCAGCATGTGTACTTGAGTAATCGTTGACCCGATGTTGTACAATCTATGTGCCAATGAATAAAAAAACTGGTTGAAACATGTAATTCACGCATTTGTTTATCACGGCAGATGTGCTTACAGCAATTTTTTTATTACAACTTATTCGCTACTTGTCCAAGACATCATCTGTTCGTCTTCCACTCTGTATCACTTCTTGCGGCCATGCCTCTGGAAGGACAATGTGTCTGCTGACACAACTTCCTTACCCACGCACTCGATGAATTCCAAGTGCAGAAAGTGGAATAATATTAACGTTTTTTTTTAATTAGCATCATTGTCTTTCACGCAAAATCGTTGAATTTTTCATTTACTCAGCGACACCGCCAGTGTGGGTTAAGTGGCGCCGTACCCCAACCTGCGGCTAGTTGTCCATACATTTGTAGTTAGAGATAACCTTTATTAGTCTTTCGTCGAATGTGGTCCTCCCAAGTTCGAAGACCTGGCAATGCGCCTGACTCTACTTTTCCTTGTTCGTCAGATTGTTAGCGAAAAACCGATTGAGCTATTTTCGTCAGTTATCAACGCAACAATGAATTTATTTGGGCTGTTGAGCTTTCAGTTCTGTGAATGAGACCGAAGTCACCCAACCTCTCGTTGCTCCATTTGCCAAAAAAGACCAGCTTGAAATTTGCACTCTTCATTTTTGGCAATAGCAGGCTCGTAAATCTTCTGACCCAACGCAAATCTGCGAAGCTTCACAAGTAGTCATAGCAGCTCCAATTAATACAAGAGAAAAACTCTACACTGTCTGCTCAAGTGAGCCGGTTCCATTCGAACGAACTGCTCATTGCCATGCTGCAACTCGCTACCTTCCACGACTTCGTTGGCAGTGGTGGCCAAGGCAGTATTTCGACAGCAGTGTTTTCGATATCGAAGCAACCTGCTCGAATACGATTGCTATTTTTGTTTTGGCATCAGAGTGATCCTTGGAGTAAAACGCTCGATTCAAGCAGTTTTTTTCTGTTGAGGCAACAGGAGTAAAGCATTTAGAATTGGTTTCTTTAAGCGTTTGGTGTACACACACGCGTTTTATACTTTTCGTGTTGGAAATCGCGATCAGGGCTGGAAAGATACACGCAATCGCACATTCTGAGCAACGTTTCGATTTTTTACTCGTTCAGACCACGAGGTTCACAGAGCAAGAACGTTATCGCTGAAGCAGTGTTACAACAATGAGCGGCAAGGTCAACACTACACCACAGACNTAGCCAGGGAGCTATGCCCCCCCAATTTTTAGCATATCTAGAAATTTTGTGCTTTGAGAACCGGCGTACCTAACAAAAATACTGGTTGCTCGCCTAAGTCAAATTTTGGGTTGGCAAAGCCACTGCACTACACAGGCTTAGATCTAAGTTGGCCTGATATAGTCCGGGCGAATTTGCTTATTCCCAAAGTCACTTTACAAAGTAAAAACGGTTTATATTGATGGGCGAGAAAACGCGAGGTTGCAGAACATTTCTGCAACGGCACAGGGTTGCTATAACAACCACAGTGAAAACCGTTTTCCCCAATTACAAGTTTTCAATAAGCGTTAATTTCCTGTGGGATGTGGATGAGGAAGTCGTTCAGTTGACGTGAGGTTCCGGCGCTGAGATCCATGAGGCAGTCGCTCCTACCTGGAAAGTTGTTCTTCCCATAAACTTCGGATGCGGCAGTGAGCACTGAAACATCAACTGAGGCACCCAGCACAGGTGGACATGTCGCTCCAGGGCCCTAAGGTATAGTTTCATGCAACCAAAAATAAAACTCTAGGGCAAAGTGTACCCGAAGCGCGGAATAAGGATGATTTTTAGGCGAAATGTATCATCGCTGGTGGAATAAAAACGACAAGCTTGTAATCCCAAGCGGAGTATTCGGAGCCGTGAACTCTCCGAAAGCACTCGGAGCGCTTATCCGCACCAGCAACGTGACTTTCAAGGTAGGGTTCACGAGCTGCCAGTGGCGTAACTGACGTCGCGGGCAGAGGGGCAAATTTCTCCCCCTGCCTAGCTAAATGTAGAAACTGGTCCCCACTTTCAGCTTATATTGATTTCGGTTTTACACAAGTATTCTTTTGGTTTTCAGTACGCTGTTGACTTTTTTTGCGTTTTTCGGAGTAGTTTCTGGTGATTTAGCGTTTAGTACATGTGCCAGCCACATTCCGATTCACCATCATTTCTAAAGTTTTTTTCCTGAGTGTTGGCGAGTAGGCCCCCGACGGTGGCCAACGGCCCCTTTCAGCTAAGTTTTCCCCTGGAATCAAACCTCTAGTTACGCCACTGCGAGCCGCTGGAACTGAAGATCTCGTGATGGTTAAACTCTTTAACAGTCGGTCAACAAACCGAACCCATGAGCCGCGTTTCATTGCGCGAACGCTAAGTACCCCCTACACACAACGAACAATCCAGTGACAAATTAGACGAATGTCTAACCAAAAAGACGAACATCGCACCACAGCATGTTTTAAGCGGCGCGCAGCACAGTGAAATGCAACGCGATCAAAGAGCAGACAAGTGCAATTCGCTACGTCCACGTCGGCGCATGCGGCTTTCACAGAAGTGCGAGGTCACAAGCATCGTCAATCGATCCAAGCAACTCTTGTAAAAAAAAACACGTCACCGCTTTTGTTACGAAAACACATTTTCGGCCAATCGCCGGCCGGTGTGAGATCGACGCGTCTTTAACGACTCTTCAAATGCGCAAGCGAAAAGAAGAGATTGCTGCCGATTAACTTGCATTATAAGGTTTGGTTCGGCCAAGTCTGTGTATCCGGTTCACACAGGTGAAGACAGCACGTCAACGTTGTATTTGAGATCCCATTAGAATCGGACTGGCAGCGATTCATCATCACGTGATTATCAGCCGTGGCCATCGACCACATAACAGAGGGGGTCGCTTCGCGTCCCTTTCGCTCGAGGTCATTCTCTGTCGCTGGCGACGTCACGCGAGAAAAGACTGATGTAGTGGAGCATGAAATCATCGCATTTTTCGGCTGTGAAAGAGAACAATCCAGAATGGTTGAAGGTCGGAAACGCAGAGACCACTGCACAAGTCAAGTTTTTAGCGCGTAAATTGAGCGAAAATTTCTTGTCAGCAAATTGAATCGAACATCATTCCGCAGGGTCATGGTTTTCTGATCAAGCGTGCCTTGTCACTTGCTTGACTTTTCTTTAATAGAGCGGCATTCCCAACAGGTGAAATAAAGTCCAATTTACCGGTACTGGCACCTAACCGTGACCGAGGGAGCAGGTTCCCAGCGCAAATGCTCAGTTGGCAACACTGCCAGCGGAGAGTATAGCAAAATGCCGAGTGCAGCTTTGAACAGAAGTTTTTCCCTTCCTGGTTAATTATCAGTGTCGCAGTAGATTTTGCTGAACGCAACTGCTTGTAACTGGGACTTGACATCTGCGTGAGTTGTTACACACTAATTAGACAAACCATTGCAGCTCTTCGCAAGCTGCAACAACGTTAGCAAAACTTGTTAAGATAACAAGCCAGGCACGTCAAGTCGTTGTTGAGCGTGCACAACCAAGCAGTTGCAGGACGCAGACCTCTTCACGATCATGTTTGGCGCGAACTATGCAATAGAACGGCAAAGGGCGGAAAAACCGCCAACCTGTTCAACTTTAATTCATTCATTTTCATGCCCACTTTTCCTCTAGGGAGGTTCGCGGGGGCAGCGGCCCCAGGAGGACTCGAAATGCCCCACGTCACGGTCAACAGCAATTTCAGCTAGTTCTGCTGACTCCACACCAAGACGGGACCAAGCAAGGTCGGGGATGTAGTCACTCCGCCTGGTCCTTGGACGACCTCTGGGCCGCATTCCCGTGGGTCTAGCCGGCAGGACTTGCCTCGCCCGTCTTTCGTGGGGCATTCTGGACACGTGGCCGAACCAATGTTGGTGGGATGTCTCGATTCGGAGAAGTGGTTCGACATTCACGGCTCTGCGAATTTCACAGCTGCGCACTTTGTCGCGAAGTGTCACATCGTGTGCTCTTCGCAAAAAAAAAACGTTTTGCTTTGCCAGCTTTTCAGCCGCTCACCGCCGAAAGATTAACACATGCTTGAAGCAATAATGGCCGCGCGTTCACATAGCAACCCTTTTTTAACTCCAGAAACACCAGCCCTGCGCTTACATGCCGGATATCTGGATTCGCTGCTTCCAGCGCTTGTAATTATAAGCAAGCATTTCCGCGTCATTTGTTCCGGGTCCAACAACCCGAAATAATCGCCTCATAAGGGTTCGTACTCGAAGTGCAAGTTGAGATATTTTGGGACACTGACCAGGTGTGCTGGTGTCGTGGAAACGAACTTGCTGCCAAGTTTAACGCTGAAACGCGCGGCACAAGACGCATGCGTGTCGGCGAAAACTGACACGCACGTCACTGCCGATCCGTTATTTTAGTCGTGTCGAAGTTGAGGACAACGTTGGGACTGGAAGAGAACCGATCCGGACCAGTGCAGCAGTTACCACCTTTTCCCGCTTGGCAAACCACCGAATTTATTTTTTTTTTACTTGCTGACATCCCAACCCTTCACCTTGTTTGCCTTCACCGTCCTGAAAATCTGACACGATGGAGGAAATTCTGATGTTAGATTCGGAATCAGCGAACTGAATTCATTCGAGTAGAGCAATTGCTGCTTTAACCGATGCCAAACTATTGTTGAGCCTCGAAGGCAACACTAGGTTATCTTATACAGGGTTCCTAGGCAAGTTCGAATATCAATTTCCAGACTTTTTCAAGACCTTTTCTAGACATAACTTTTCCGAATGACCTACCCAGGTCAAATACAGGCGCTATGATATTTAACACGATATAAGCAAAATTATATCAATCTTGAACAAAATATTATGAAAATGCATGTCAAAAGATAAAGTCTGGAAAAGTATTTTTTTTGCATACTAACAGACCAAAACAAACCTTTTTTCAGACTTTGCCAGGTTGATATATGACCAATTTTTTGAATACTGTCCCGCCGAAGGAACCCTGCTTATGATTTGCAGGCAACGAACAGCATGTCAGCGTTCTCACCTGCAGTAAACTCAGGCTTGCCATTCAGTCGCAAGTTGCGTGCTTCGAAGAACTTGTAAACGTTGTAGAAGAGCATGTCGTCATGCATGGCTGCGCTGAGGAACTTTCGTGCCGGCACGAGGTCCATCATCCCGACCGAACGTACGAAGCGGAGGGCGGCGACCACCTGCGCAGAAGGTGCAATCGACCGAAGTGAGAAAGACTTGGTGTCTCAAAGTTGGGTTTGACGATTTGAAGCCAGCAGTTGAAGACGTTATTAAACTTTGAATTTAACGCGATGCTTTGACTGCAGTGAGTGGCCGAATTGAAGACAAGAAAATGAAAATTTCACGCTGGTATCACTGCGCTGCGATTAACAAGCATTAGTGTCAGCACATAGTTACAAACGCTTGCAGGTTGGCTTTGTTTTGGTCGAACTAGGATACCAGTTTCACCAACAGTAACTTAAAATACCGGACGTTTCACAACGCGAGAAAATGTATTTCATTAAAAAGTCTATCCATGTGCGGCCAATACACAGATAGCGAAAACTAAACTACTTTCGGCAAACTCACTTCTTTCTTCGAAAGTAGAATGTCAATTACTCGGTCATCGGCTGTTGCAAGACGCTGCAAAGAAACGACGTCTTGCTTAACATTATTATCGACACCTGAGCAACAACAAAGCGGTGCGCATCAAAAATGTGATCCTTGATCTTCACGGTTTCGCTTTTAATCTACAACATTTCTGCGAATAAAGTTTACGTGTCGCCATTAAACAAAGTTAAAAAATACGATCAACGAAAATGCCAGTAGAACCGAACAAAAATGATCTCTATTAGAGGGCGTTTGCCCCAAAGGGTCCTTTCTCCCAAGTATCGTCATCGCCCTCCTTGTCGATTTCGGCAGCGAGAAATTTATTGAACTGATATTTTGGGCCGAGCAGCTTGACAGACAGCTTCTGTGATAAGCTCTTAAACCTTTTTTCCTACGCCGGCTCTTCCAGCAAGTGCTTGGGATTCTAGGTTGAAGAAACTAATGCCTCGTGATGTGCGCTTGCATTTTTTAAATCTCCGAGGTGCACAAGGCAAAAGTGTGTAGTTCTTCCCCTGCATTCACTATTCATTGAAAAGGAACATGCGAGCCCGCACAGAACAAGGACTTGAAACGACGCGATCTTTGAGCAACGTACCGTGTACATGTCCAAGGCGAGCTGGAAGCAAGGCTCGTGTGCGCTCTCTAGCGACAAAAGCAACGCGGCGACCGGCTTCGAATCTTCGATGACGCGATGCAGCAGAAGCTGCTGCAGCTTGAAGTAAGACCCTCCATGAACCAGTGTGGACACAAGGCTCTCGTACAGCATGGGCTGAAAAACCGTTCGCTCGATCGAGCATGGTGTGATTTTCGCAAAATAAATCGCCCAGGCAAACAATGGCAGTTTACAAAACCTTTTTCATTAAAATTGTCGCAAAGATTGCATAAAAGGAAACAGGCATCTAAGTATCTAAGTAAAGCGCTTCAGAAACTTCATCGAAGTGGATGAAATCACTTCGGAAATGCACTCACATCTGGAAAATCCAAGTGAGATCAGACAATTTGGATTTTCAAAATTTATTCTTCGAGTTCAAATTCCTAGGAATCCCCAAACTACACTATTTTTAAAACGAATTACAGAGAAGAAAATCTTACGCATAACTTACAAAAACTGACAGAACCTAACAGATGTTGCCTGTGCAAACTTGGTCGCATTCATTAAAAGAGCGTCAGGAAGTAGAAACTGTACAGGAAAATGGGGAATTTAACCACAGCAATTCCATCTGAAAGTTTTCGTTGGGAAGGCACAAGCACGAAACATTATACCCGTGTGCAGGTCTGCTATCACACAAAATATGTGCTTGTTTACTGTAAGAACCCGCGTGCAACGCATATGGCTGCGTGGATTTTGATGCCACAGCTCATTTCGTACCTCCACGTTTATCTTGAAACTGCTTAACGACTTTATGTATTCAAGCAGGACGGCGATCTTGAAATTGAAATCGCCATCTTCGCTCTTTAAGAAAGGATCGAGTACTTGTGAAAATAAGTCGACGTGGTCAATGACGATCCACTCGCGGTGATGAGGCACAGGGGGGTTGTCAGATTGACTCATCGTTTTCTGCGAAGAGAAAAGGATCTTTTCTTGGTACTTCTTCAAGTGTTTCTAAAAAGACAAGAAACAATCAAAAAAGAGCACTGAGTTGCCGCAGCTGAGATTGCCATATATTTAAGAAAGCGTGATTTTTTACCAGCACAGCAGCGGCATGCAGCAGAACAATGTTCACTGCTTAAATGAAGAATATAAAACTCACTGCTTAAGGTTGCCTCTGAAACTAGCAAAACATATCTGAGTAAATTAAGAAGTAATTCAGCGTTTGGAGTTAAGTTAGGTGCATAAACGCGGTCATATATTTAAGCCTCTTGCCGCGAAATTCATAGAACGCCACCACTCTCGGTTGACAACTGTTTCATGGGTTTGCGTCACCCAACTCCTCCACCTTACCGCAACGTAGGCCTCCTCAGCGTCAATATAATCTCTGTAAACCTGGTTGAGCTTCGAGAACAGCGTAGATATTCGAACGAGTGGTATTCTGGAGCTGGGCGAGAGCGCTGGCGAGAAAAGTAACCCGGATGTCGTATTGCCGCTGAATATTCACAAAAATGGCAGCAAACGAAGTTGCTGTGTCAAAACTACATAAATTTAAATGAAAACTGCAATTGCCCCGGAACATCTCCCGACTAGATATTCGGGCAAAAGGGGTTGGAGCGCTCAACAACAGATACGTGAAAAGCTCGATTGCCGATCCGCAGTTTTGCAGGAGAGGGATAGTATAAACGAGATGGATTCCCAAATCGCTTTGAATTGGCAAAAAACTCTTGTCTATCTTCATTCACTGTTGCCCGTTTGAAAGTGAAGCCTTGTGCTTTGATACGCACGTTAATCAAACCGACCCAACACCACCACGATACAACCACATTTTTTGTGATTTTATATTTTCAAAACGCAAATGTCACGCCAAGTTCTCGTCGAGCTGCGACTAGAAATATCAATGATCTTGCACAATAATTAATCAAATGTAAAAAAAAAAATTTCGAAGTTTGGTCGCATTAACTGACGGTTTGTTTGCGAATAATAACAAAAGCGCTTCGTTGGTTTTGAAAAATAGTATTGTGTTAACAGTACCTCTCCTGAAACGTGTCAAACGGAAATCGGTAATGCTTCAAACTACACGAACAAAGTTTCCACACTCCACAACGCATCAACCTACCTTCTTGGCATATGTACAAGATTGAGAGCTTGCTCGATGACCTCAGCAGCAGGAAGTCAATCAACGCGCACTGAAAAACAAATACCCTGAAAGAATGGAAGTTGCGGGAAATCAAGACATTTCGCTTTATAGCTACAGATTTTTTTAGGTATCGCACTGAAAGTTATTCCTCAACAGATGGAAAACAAAAACGTGAATGTATCGGTAAAGTCCATTGGGCTGTAACTTAACACCAGGCTGTGGAACCAGCACCCAAACTTCGGGCTCCGGCCTCCAGGCATGCAAATTGTTTTGGCTCCAGCTCTGGCGTCTAGAAGCTTATGAGTCCAGCTCCAACCATCCAAAAGTCCTTGGGCTCCGGCTCCACAGCCTTGCTTACAAGACGAACTTTAATCACGTTTCAACGTCGCATCAGGGACCGAGTTAGCTAGAAAACTTTGGGGGGACAAACTTTGTGTGATATTCATGTTATTGTGCATATAACAAACGTAATATTATTGTTTGCGTTTCAATGCTGGCTACAGTTGCATAGTACTGTGCTAGTACTTAACAATGATTGCTTGGTATTTTTTAAATACACAAAACTTAAATTTGTACAACTACATTATTTTTATCAGAAAATATGGGGGAGACAAACATATTGTGTCCCCCTTTGTCCAAAAGCTGGGGGACATATCCCCCCGCCCACTGAAACTCGGTCCCTGCATCGCAGTACGCTGCGTACTGCGAGTCTGCGAATGCACAACGTATCTAAAACATCAAAACGCACTAATGTGTTATAATCATGCACTTACATTCAGTCAAACAGCAATGAAATAAAAAAATTGGCTGCAGCTCCGGCATCTATAATTGCCTCCCGCTTCACTGCCTTATTACTACAACACTTTTCCTTTTACCAGCTTCGTGTGCATTTCATTCCACCATGATAACACATCACACACGACAGGTCACAAAACGCTGGCTTGCTTAAGGAAGAGCGCGGTAGAGGTAAGCCGGAGCTACATTGTCGCCAAGTAATTCCGCGTAAGCCATGTTGCACCATTTTGAACGTTCCAGCGCCAAACCTATAACATGTGTGGTTCAAAGGGTATCAACCAATTGTAGGTAAATGACATGCTTTCCACTTTAGGACGTTGGCCGCTCGCTGTTTCATACGCGCAACCAGGTTTTGAGGTTTGGAGTGGCAAAGCACATTTTTAGGAAGGGAAATACTTTTGTTTCTATTATTATGTTCAAAACAAATTTTTCTGGACTGCAAAGTTTGGGGAGACAAAAAATTTTTGGGGAGAAATGCTCCGAATGCCTCCCCGCGACCACAGGCCTGCGCGCACCTCAGGCAGCATTTGACAGAAGCAATCGTCTTCAAGCTGGAAAACCTTACCAGACACACTCGAAAACTTTGGAGATTTTCGTTGTAGAGGTCAGTTTACTTCGAATGTAGCATGACCCCCAACACACAGCACAGTGACGTTTGAAGGGGCTCACCTGGTCTGCGAACATGTCCACAAGGTCTCGTAGCCTCAGGCCAAGATACCACATGACGCCCAGAGCAGCGTCGATTATGACGTTAGGCTGGAATACGATCCAAGACTTGGAGTCTGAGTTTAAAGGAGCAGTTAAGGTTTTTTCATTGTCAAAGTTTTAGAGTGAGTTTTGAGATGGCCAGGAATAAAAAACGAGTGAAGACAAAATCAAAGCCAGGACGCATCTGTGTTTTGCAATCGGATGGATTGGCGGTAAACTAAACACCATTGCGAAAGCATTGTTTCACGATTGCAACTCTTGGCAGTAACTTAGAGTTGCAGCATGAGGACGAAACGCCATTCCACGAAAAGGTTTAATGAGTCAAAGGATACACAGCTGGCATTCCACTTCATTCGAAGATCTCGAGTTCGAATCCGCAACTGAAAGGAAAAGCAGTGACACAATCACGTACTGTTAAGTGACAATACAGTAACCTACCATTTACGTACAGAAAATAAACCAAGGGAACGAAAACACTGTTTGCATTGTTTCAAAATAAACAAAATGATTTTACGGTTGGCCTCACATAGTTGAGTCTCAGATTAACCATCTTCATGATACAGAAAGAAATCAATTAATTACCTTGATTTTTTAAAAAGCAAGGTCTGATGGGAAGGGCGTTGACAATTGGATCGAGGTGGATAACATTGTCTTTCGACACGCCCGGCATTTTGACGTCGAACAGCACGGAAGTCTGCAAGAAAAGGATACGGGATAGAGAAGAAGGTATCTGAATGACAGCGTTTTAAGTGTTCGCGTTGATTTCAGTCACGTGACTAACGGCGTCACGCTTTTGCATTCACGAACAGGGGTATCACAGGATGGTAGCCGAAATTTAAACGAGTTTTAGATGGTAAACAACGAGAAGTAAAAACAACAGAATCTTCTGAATCTGCAATCCACCTTCGCGGGTAGTTTCGGCAAAATTCAAGATTGGCCATATGCATGCGGCCAAGTTTGGTGAAAAATCGACAATAAAATTTTGGCCACAACTTTGAAGATACAAGAAATGAAATGTTCTCAATAAAATGTCATTTCTCTGTCTACGTTAGCCATTACAATAATGCACATGCAGCTGAGAAAATATATGCAGTGTAAATTCACAGTATTTTTTGCCAGTGCTGCCGTACACGCAAAACAAACAATGAGCAAACAGAACCGCATGTCGCGATATACAGCACACCAAAAGATGGGCGCACATCACGTAACTAATAGACAGTGCACTGGCCCGTGCAAGCGACAAATTTGGACAATTACATTTCCTGGCTTTTGCTGACTCACCTTCGATACCTGATGATGTGCAACCACAAGGTTGTCAACTGCGTTGAACGCAAAACGACCGATCATGCTGAGACGCAAGACGAAGGCTTTCCTCACAGCTGTATCTCTGCGATAGTTCAACGAGGTCAGCACGGACCGGCAACAAATCCGAAAACCAGCACTTCGTTCAACTGTGCGGGTTTGAACTTCTTGGCATTCCAATGCAGCAAGCGTGTTTCAGAGGCACCACCAGCGTTATTTGCCTCCAGCAAGCATATCAAAAGGTAAGCTTTAACGTGATAATCAAAACACAAATCTGTTCGAGTTTTCAAGAAACTTTGTTCGTCTACTTAGTCTTAGTCATAGTCATAGACACAATGCACACAACATCACCTTATTACAGCAGGGACCGGCAACCTTTTGCTAACTGTGCGCCGACTTCCAGGTTTCAAATCAGTCAACGTGCCAACAACACGCGTACGTTTATACAAGCCAAGGTCAATATACCTTCTGTGTGAATCATAATCATAACAAAATCGACATGCAAAACATGGAGCTTCTGCGTGCCATTAGAAATTGATTGGCGTGCCAAATGTGGCACGCGTGCAGTAGGTTGCCGACCCCGGTATTACAGTACACGACACAGATAGAGGATTACCACTTGAGCTTAACTTGTCTGGTCAGCTAACACAGGGCGCAAAAAGACTTGTGCCTCTGGGAAAGCACTGCTTGATTAACGTTGCAAGAAGCAGAGCCAGTAAAAGAGTTTTACAATGTAAAGTACGCCGACGAAGCATTCGGAAGCATGCGGCCCGCCAGATTATTTGAAGACATTTTCACGGTTCAAACAAATCATGTGTAAACGTACTTTCGGCCTGAACAATAATTACAATGAAGTATGTTTGCACGCCTCAAGCTAATGGCAATACAAGAAAAATTCTTGTGTCTCCAAACGACGCATAGAAGTGTTGATTTTCACAAAAGTCGTGCCATTTCACACTTCATTAAGTTTTGCAGCAATTGATGATGCAACAATCAGCGTTAGAATTTTTCCACCATCAATTGCTGGCTCTTGCCTCCACTAGTAGTTACTGGCACTGCACGTCGTTCATTAGGCTACTGTTACAGCATGTGTTGAGTGACTGTCCGGTTTAGCGAACCAGCTATACCCTATTCAGTGAGACATGGCAATGTGGAAAATGAGAAGAAAGATTTAAAGTCAGAGGCCAATGCTTAATCGAGAATGGACAAGCAAATACTTTTTTACCATCTCAAATGCAAAAATGATGTATCTTGTTTGTCGGAAAGCGGTTTCGATTTCGAAAGGGTATAATAACTAAGGCGCCAATTTAAAGTGAATCGCCCGAGCTTTGCTTAATTAGGTGCGAATGAAAAGAACATAAAGGTAGAGAGTTTAATGAAGACTTTTACTCCGAACAAACCTTTTTTAAGCTGTCGGGTGACACAAACTTCACTGATACCAGAGTTAATTTCCAAGTATCAAGGCAAATTGGTGCAGCAAGAAAAATTTACACTGAAGCAAAGTTTGTTAAAAAACGGATGCTAAGTACAGTTGCACTGATTTGTCCTAGAGAAATTAGAAAGTTTCAAAGCGTCAGTCTTGCTCGTAGACCTGTGCAAGGAACAGTACAAGACATTGTGGCATATTAAACCAACCGACCATTTCAAACACAAAGGAATTCTTTCTTATTCCTCGGCTGTCGATGAACGTAGCCAGCCCCAAATTTTGGGGGCAACAGTATTTGGTTTCAGGGTTGCCAAATCTAAAAAACCTTACAAGCTTGAAAAATTGCAAATTTCCGCTAGAATTGGACCAATTATTTAGGCCGCTAGGCCAATTATTTTGAAGCTAGACAGGGTGAAAATCCGCTTGATCTAGCAGAAAACCCTCCAAATTAGCAACCCTGTTCGGTTTGGGACACCGCCTCTCGAAGCGCAAAACGAAACAATATGCTGAAATTTGGGGGTGGCATGGCCCCTTTGCCCATCACCCCTGGCTACACCTATGGATGTAGGTACAGATTGCACACAAGCAACACAAATCTTAGTGCTTGTACGGGACACTGATGAGGTCAAGAGCTTGCTGTTGTGCAGTCCATAAAGGGTCCGACAATTGGTAAGGAATTGTGCAGCGAAATAGCTGACTGCGTTAATACGAAACCATCAAAATGATTTCAAGATGTTAGTTGGAATAGGCAATGACCGTGTTCCTATGCATAGACAAAACGACATATCAGACACGTAAAGGTGTCTTTTCACTGCGCTGCGGTATCGCAGAAATAAGCACCTGTTGAGTAGGTAGAGGGCCAAAGTGCATTTATCTCGTGTGTTCGGCAGCGGGTGCTTCAGAACTCCGGCGTAGAGCGTGTTGTATCTGGAAACAACGTGATGCATTCCATTGAGCAGCGATACGGTAAGTTGTTTTCGTACAAGCAAGGTTAGCAAACTGCCGTGTGTGGCTTTTATCAGTACCTGCCGGTTTTCCTTTCTAACAAAGAAATCAAAGCTAACGCACTGCAGTTCGAACGAAGCATGAATCGCAAACACGTTTTATGAACGTAAATGAAATGCGCTTCGGATCAACTGAAATGTGGATAAATCAAGTACAAAAACGTCTATGTTACTGAAACGAGAAACCTGTACACTACGTTGGTCCACATTTATACGGTAAAAAGTAAATATCGTGTTATCTTTGCTGCCAACTCAAATCATTTTCCAATAGTTAAAAAACGCTTTTGGCACTAGTTTTCTCTAATGTTTTCCTTAGTGATTCAAACACAAGTGCCATTTTTCGTCCAAATTTTATGTATTGGTAGCAAATTTTTTTGTTAAGTTTGGTGACGGCAATTGGTGGCAGTCCGAAGCCTGAATTTTGCTTCTTGCCGAGGCAGCTGAAGTAAACGCTCTTGCCCAAAGGAGCGCTACAGCAATTCACTCAGTGGCCGTGGATTGAACACCCAACCTTCTGCTTGAGAGGCGGACACTTCACCACTGAGCTATTGCCGCCCAAATTAGGATTGGGCTTTGGCTTAAAGTATTGGTAGTTTTTACCGGAAATAATATACAACGCACCTATGCTACATATTAGGCCTATTACGACGCTTCTTATTTCTAAGTACAACAAAATGTTTTAAAAGTTTCCATACTTCATTTATTTGGTGTTGCACTCAATGAGTTTCAACAATAGCGCGCCCCGTTTGTATACGCAGCAACAATTCTCAGAAGCTTTTGGAACAGGTGCTTATTTTCTGAATATGTCACTACGCTGCCGCCCTGATGCAACGTTCCTTTTCCTTGTACCATTGTATCACCGAAAGGTTTTGTGATTAAAGCAAGTGGTACACCCGGGATCGATGTTTCAAGCCATAGGACCCCAAATATTTTCACAAATCCCAAACAGCCAGAACAGCTTCAAAGATTTAATTTGTTTCCGGTAATGCAAGTGTCGCACATTTAGTTCGTTTTCTTAGAAACAAAATGATTTGCAACATTAACTTTTCAGATAAACAAGCACTCTTCAAAGGTCCCGGAAGCCAGGAAGTACCGCTATCCGAAGTTCCAATAACGGACCGTCCCACTGCTCACCCATTTAATTTCAGTCATGACAGAACACCACGAATATCAGTGGACAACTGTCTGTTAACGCCAGCATAGCAAACGTTTGCACCCACATGCGGAGCAAAACGACGTCTCTTTGTTGAAGGACTTTTTTCGTCTCACGATCGACTTTCGGCAAATCCACTGCAAATTTCTGGAGCTTCCACATCTGACCGTTCTGCACAGAAAGTAGCTTCACTCGCATTTGCGATTAAGAAGGGTCAGTCGAGCGAAACAGTTGCTGTGTGGGGTTCAATCAAAATACCCAGCTACAGCCTATTCAATAACAGAAGATGAGAAAGAAACAAAGATGAGCGGAACAGAATTTACCAAAAACGACAATGTCTTTAGAGCCCCATGACAATGGGTCACGTTCACGACAAATCTTTCTTGGATATTATAAAATCTAGGATTAAAATTGTACGTACCTGATGGTTTTGCACAAAGGAAGTTCTGCCTCACTTAAAATTTTTAACTCTTTAGATTTTCCAACACCACTTACGTTGAAGTAGAAGGGGACGAGCACGTTGCCTGATTCAGACGTTGACACCAGCAACACACAAGACTCTGGCTACAAAAAGTAATCGAGCATCACACGCGACGCAATGATTTTTACCTCCACATACGCTGAATGAACTATTTTGTTGAGCAAGTCAAGCAACAAACGAACTTATTTAGTAACTAAACTTCAACGAATAACCACTGCTGGATAATAATATGCGCAACTACAAATACTCACTGAAACGATAAAAAATATTTGAAAATAGCAGGAGTGTAGACGCGGTGGAGGGGAAATTACCACCACCTCAATAACTTCCATAACTCGAACCACGGATTTTTTACTATTAATTAACAACAAAGCAGTCACGATCTTTAAAGAATTGTGACGATAACAACTTCTGCGATGAAACCGATCAACTATACGCCAGTTTAGCCAAGTAAATTTGAATAGGTAACTTAACACTGAATTCATGGTCCCCATTTGTCTTAGCTTTTTTTTACGACAGATTCACGTACGAAAAACTTACATAAAAAGTTCGCACATTGGGCAAATCAAACCTTGGGAAAGTCGTAGTATTCTAGCATAATTTTTTCACCTACAGCAGTTATTAAATTGTGCACTGTTTGCTGTATCGTGTGACCACGCAGTTAGTTCTAATTCACATGCGTGGCAAATACGGCAAAACGAGATAGCTTCGAAACAAATCACCTCACTATTGATAGACAAATGAAACTTCCATATTTTCCCTGCAAACATTACTGCTACTTCACTGGTATTGCCAACTTGTTGCAACATAATTTTGAGCTTTTATCACAGCAGAAATGGGAATTCCAACATGCACGACGGCGTGTTGTTTAAAATAAAAAACGTACTTACCGAAAACACAGACCAATTTACGGTCAAAGTATGGCTTTTCAGACACTTCAAAAATCGTTTTTCCGTATTGGCCTGCAAATGAAAAAACACTCAAATTATAGGAAAATGACGAGAATAACACTCGAATTATCGCAAGAAAATCTCAAAACAGATGGAATTTCAAACTGATCAGCAACTTAATGCCGACCTACCAACAGCAATTTAAAAGAAATTTTACAAAGCTCAAGTTTTCATACGTTTCGTCAATTCAAAATGACATATGTTAATCAGACAATGACTTCATTCTGCCAATTATTTCGTTACCGACGTCACACCAGGGCTGTGGAGCCAGGACTCAATTTTTAGGCTCAGGCGACATGCATCTAAATTTTTTTGGCTCCAGCTCCAACAACTAGAAGTTCTGGCTCCGGGTCCAGAATGATTTGGTTCATTGAAAACTGAAAACCATTGTATTATTTGTACAACTCGCTTTCCCCATAAACTGTCTGTGGAACTGGAACCCAAATTTAAGGCTGCGGCTGAACCATTTAAAAGTCTTTGGTTCTGGCCCCATCCATCCAAACTTGCTTGGGCTCCGGCTTCACAGCCCTGCTTCAAACATCCACACAGCTGATTGTACTGTTCTGAGGCAGAGCACGAAAATTAACGGCACTGACAACAAACGAAATGTTGAAGTCAGATCTGATCATTGAATAAAATATCTTGACCTGCCAGCACGTGTTTATCCATACTTGGTAGACTTACCCTGATGTAAGAAAAAGAACTTGACACTTCTTCCTTTCAAGAAGTGGCGAAGGAACACGGGGCAAACGCACAGACAAATATGTGTACCAGACTTTTTGTAAGTCAATTTTTGCTGCTCACGAAAGTACACAAACTTTCTTTACTTTTCTGTACCATTTACAGTAATAAAAACCTGTGCAAAACTACGTTATACAATTGAACGATCTATACGTTAGCGAAGCGTCGAGAACTCTTCATGCTTCACCTGATAAAACTCGACTCCACGTTGAGTCACAAATACGATTTCTGTTGTCGAAGTCCAGTGGAACATCAAAATCGTGTTGTCCCTTCCCTTTAAATGGACATGTAACACGACATCGCGCAAATCATTTTTGTACATGTTATGCTACAAACATTTCGCAAACAAGCTAAAAAGAAATTTCACGTAACATCAATAAAATTTAACCGCTGAAACGAAAACCAACGATGGATTGCTCAAAAAAACAAACGAAAACGAAACAACATGTGCGCAACGGAAGAGACATGCACATAGTAGATGGCCATGCATCAGTTTTATGGTTCAAATAACAACTTACTTTGCAAGTTTGGGAGTACTCTATGGGATCTGTGGCTCCATCGACAAAATTCAAAAATTCCTGAGCACACGTACTTAGCGTCACCGACAGTAGTGAAACGTTTAGAAGTATATGGTAGAAATCAGTACTAATCGAAACAATCTTAAGTTAACGAACAATTGTACAAAAAAAACGCTAAGAAGGGTAAAAAAGCTTTAACAATTACAACATAGAACGTCAAATTTTTGGAAACGATGCGAAAGCTTTAACCTCGAACGTTTGTCGAGGACGCTTGTGGAAACAAAACGATTCAAGTGTGGGACCAGCCTAAAGCTATTGTTCGCCTAAAAGTAAACAATTTTTCCATGAATACATTGTTTTACTTCAGCTTTGTTGGGGCCGCCAATGGCCTGTACCCAGTTCAAACGGGGATTGCGATTATCATGCAGTTATTTATCCTAATGAGATAAAACGATTTGATCAAACTACCATCCAAGGCTCAAATCTACTGTTCGCATTTTGTTTCTAATAGAAAACCTCATGACACAAATGGTCAGGTTGTTTGTGGAAATCAACTGTCTATAACCATGGGTGATATCACGGTCGTCGTCAGTGGTGGTGGTGATGTCGAAGACCCCTTTTCAGAAAGTGATGACCTTTCTTAATTTTTAGCTGGCTGTGGCCGCAATGTTTTTGCTCCAACAATCAAAGAAACGCCATCGACTTGGCGGGATAAAAAAAAAGAATTATTGTACCACTAATTTTTTCGGTAGGCTGTTGATGAGTTACTACCAATTTTCCGATGCAGTTCAGACAGGTGTCTACAAGGGCGTACGCAAAGGGGGAGTTGGGGTTAAACTCCCCCCCTGATCTTGATATTTTACGAAAACTTTATTACCTGCGCAAAGGAGATTAATTGTTTTCGCATACTTTTTGCTTGTTAATTTGTCGACTTAATGTAAATACCA
>JGI24158J21664_10000251_pt1 | contig 43197 bp, 19 predicted proteins | sample Ectturendosymbi3_FD_21664 | JGI IMG/M metagenome (IMG submission 21664) | reverse complement strand
CCTGTAGGCATAGTGGTGTATTTTGACCGGTCTGAACTCTGATTGTGATTCAACTGCAGCAGACCTAACATTTTGGTGAAAATAAAGATATTATGGCGAATTAAAGCACTCATACATGGTTTCGCATTTTCGGCAATCAAACGTAATTGACTGTCCAAAAGGGTGATTGTAAAAGCGTATTAAGATCAACTTCGTGGAGATTTTCACCTTTTTCGCGCACCCCTTATGAACCTTACACGCCCCCTTGGAGGGCGCGCCCCCCAGTTTAAGAATCACTGTGCTGGACTTTGAGGGTGTAGCGATAAAGGCTTTTAGATCAGCACTTCCAAGTGCAACAGTTACGGGTTGCTACTTTCATTTGACACAAAGTGTTATGCGAAAAGTTAACAAAATTGGCATGATAAAAGACCACGACAAGAATGACACTTTAAGATTGGTTCTTCGCTGCTTACCTGCTATAGATATGGTTCCTTCATCCGACGTTGCTGAAATTTTTTTGATACTACCTGAAAATATTTTTTATACTAATTTTCATCCCCCCTCTCCTCTGGGCAGAGTCGCAGGGACAGCAGCACCGGGATGTGTCGGAAAACCTCACGATCATCAGCAATCTCAGATAGATCTGTTGGCTCCACGCCAACACCGGGCCAAGCATGTTCGGAGTTGTAGTCACTCTACCTGGTTATTGGACGACCTCTGGGTCGCTTTCCCGTGGATACAGTCAGCAGTACTTGGCTCGCCAATCTTTGCTGGGAAATTATGGATACCTAGACGAACCAACATAGCCGGGAACTCTCGATTCGGAGGAGACGTGACTCGACATTCATTGCTTTACGAATTTCACAACTGCACACTTTGTTGCGAAGTGTCGCGCCTTGAAATCCTCGTAAAAGTCCCATCCCTACTGCTTGCACTTGACATAGCACTCTTTCAGTCATTCCAAAGATTAATGACCATAGGTTAGTATCGGAACGAAGATTGATTCAAAATGTGACAGCCTTGCAGTGTTTGAAAGCTCCAGTTTTGTGACCGCAGAGCGATAAAGTTAACCCAGATCTGCGTTTGCTTTACCAATACGACTATCAATCTCCTTGTTCCGTCACTCGTGAATACCAAAAATTTATGCGGCGATCATTTTGAAAACAGTAGAATTTGCCTAATTCGTCACCTCTAGGGGATTAGAAAAAAGTGACGATTTAGGCGATGTGACGAATTGTGCAAACAGGTGAAAACTCTACCATGGAAGCTCCTATATTTTATCATAGTAACTCGTATACAAAGTGCTCTTATTTGCAGTAAAATACAAGTTTATGACGTTATGGCTGAATACAACAATCAATTCCTCTACTCTATCTGCACTCCTCCATTTAATCTAGAACCTTTTGAATCTTTAACAAACTGCAAAGACCTCCCGCGTTCTCTCAATGGTGAGTCAGGTCACGCTTCGCACCTGGTGTATAAATTTGATCAACAAATTGCAAGGTGCAATATTTTTCAGATAAAGATCCTTAATTTGTTTGAATTCCCACACGTACGAGCTGCTTAGACATCAAACGCGAAACTGCAAATGACGAATTAGCCGAACAAAACGCTTCTAAGGGATAGAAAGAGGTGACGCATTGAGCAAATTGAAGAAAAAGACGAACAGAAAAGCACACAAAAGATAGGAATTCTGCCGGGACCGACGTAAAAGTAACGAATTAAGCGATATGACGAATTGAACGATGGCGAATTCGACACGTTCTACTGTACAACAAAAATTTTACTGTATATGGCGCAAATGAGCACCACGCACCAGTCGCAGGTACAGGAAAGTCCAAAGCAACACAAAATGGCGTGTGCAGCAATTACTGCATCAGCTTTGATTGTAAATGAAACAAGTTGCAGCGAAAGTATGAGTAGATTTTTGTTTATCCGTGGCTGACGTTTTCAAGCCTAACAACCTCTAGGGGAAGTTTGTTTTCCCTGCATTGTTTTCAAAACTAGCTTCACAGTGCAGAGCAAGATAGCGCAAGGGGACCTGAAAATGCCGTGTAGAACGTTTCAGATAGTGTGCTCACATTTACTGTTTTATTGCAGAACATTGCAGATGTTGTTGCAAGTGAGGAAAAATTGAATGAAGCCTTGTCGGAAATTGATATTGTGACCAGCAACGCAGCTGTCTTGGATGATGAAGATGTTGGAAACATTGCTGATTTTTTTACCAAAGCTGCGGAATCTGCAACTCAGGTGCTGAAAGTCCCTACATGACAGGAGCGTTGTTTCTATTTCCACCAACCAAATTCTACAGTATAATCTAATCTTGAAGAAAGTGAAAACCACAAACACAAAATAGCGCTCCTTTTCTTCTTTCAAAATTTAGAGGTGGGATTCAACTTCGGCATTAAGTTCACTTTACACTGTAGGTAGGTGATATAGCACTGTAAGTATTTCCAAGAACGGAACCATCCTTGCCCATTACACGACCACAACATTACATATCTTCTTGCAACAATAACATGGTCACAACAAAGTGTTCACTGCGGAACAACTTGCCATGACCCTTGCCACGTGCAAAAGGATTACGCCACAAAAACATCACCTCAAGTGAGAATAAAGAAGAGAAAAAACTGTCCTAGTCTCATACCATGTTATGCAAAATAACAAGGCACTAGAATGTTATTAATCGTATGTGCAAGCAGACATAGGGTACTCGTAATCGATTACAATCAATTGCAGTTTTTTGAGTAATCGTAATCGATTGAACTGGCTAAAAACGACATGTAATCGTAGTCGATTACATTGTCAATTTAATCGTAACCACCGATTACTTTCGCGATTGAACTTGGAAATCTTCACCCTGCATCATTGTGCGATGAACTGCGGTTTTGTTACCTTGTTTCCTCCTTTATCATTGTTTGTTATGGTTATGCTTGAGAGGAAGCCATTAGCTCGTCTGGGTGCGTTAAATCCAGATAGTCCAGCGGCAAGCACATCGTTTGTAGCGAATTCTCGCTTTGTTCCAGCTACCCTTCCTGTTGGCCGCCGGCAGTAACGTAGTGAGTCCAGTTTAGTGGTTCTTAACCTTTTTTACATATTTTACGCTTTTATCAAACAAGATTACCAGATTTAGCCCCAATACACTCAGTGGTGATCACTTATTGAAAATACAAAAGTAACAAACTCTCAGTTTAGAATGATTCATGTGAATTTGCTGCAATTTATGTTGTTTCAGTAAATTTACCCCCTTGGAGGATGAAATTTACCCCCGGGGGTAAATTTAATCAGGTTAAGAACAACTGGTCTAGTGAGACGTAGCAACAAAAATAAGAGCTTTTCTTAAAAACGAGTTGACATTTCGGGAACAGAAGAGATAATGGTATATTACAAGGAGAGGTCCTATATATATATATTCGGAGTGGATCTCCGAATGTAAGTGCTGGAGTAGGCTACGTATATAAATTGTAGGCCTACAGTAATTTGCTTAATATATATTTTTGCTATAGAATAAGGTAATTTAACCCAAGTCCACAGCACCTTTCTACAACGTTGATAAGTAGCATGTCAACAGCGATCACCCACAAATACTGGTAAAAACATTTAACGAATCCAGTGAGCTTGCTTCAACCGTTAACTTTTTGTCCAATAGACAGATGCGCAGCTATATTGGCATCACTGTGCATTTCATTTCAAATGTAAAACTACACAAGGCTATGCTGCGCTAACAGACGATCCAAAAGCCGTCACACAGCTGAAAATGCAATTTGAAGAAATAGCCAGCAATTTCGAAATTACTAACACATGACTTTTAAGCGTTCTTGGACGAAAGTTCAAGCCTGAGAGATGTCGTTTGACTGATAAAAGATTTGAAGCGTTGATGTTTATGAACTATAATAAACATTTTAAAAATTATTAGCTTTTGTTTAATCAATATTTGAGGTGTTTGTTGCAGTGGCGTAACTGACGGGGGAGGCGTGGGGCAAATTTCCCCTCCCTGGGAAGCTAAATTTAAACTGGGGCCCCACTTAGCTCATATTTCGGTTTAAATATTCTTTTGCTTTTCTGTAAGTTGTCGTTTCTTTGCGTTTATCGGCCAGTTTCAGAGATGCGTACTGATCATAGGCAACGACACTCATTCCAAACACCTCAGCAAAAATTGTAACTCTAACCTGAAGAAATTCAAGCGTGTTGTCATAGCACGAAGATATACCAACGCTTTCGAACTACTGTACGTTAACAAGCGACCAATTTGCTTGAAGAAAGTTAAGACCACTGCATCGTCCTTTGCTACGTGAAAATTATTGACGTCAAAATGCATTTGCAAAAGTTTAAATCGGTTGAAAATATGGTAGTTAGTTCAATCACTAGTTGACCAAACTATGCTAACTATCAGGTACGCAGGGTAACGAAGCAAAATTAAACAAAGTGTTGGCCAAGTGTCGTTAAAAAACGCGAATTTTTGGAAAAACGTTTCAACGTTTAAACAGATGTTCGGTTTTGGGCAAAAACATTGTGTTAGGAAAAATATATTTTAATGTGCAAAAGCAAATAAATGGGAAAAAAGAAAAAATTGTTTTCTTTAGGAATTTTGGGTTTTACAGGCTCGGTATTCTACTGAAGCATAATGCAGTTGAGTAGTTACAGATGAACACTACTACAAATTGCCTAAGTTAATTTAGTGACAGCATTGGACACAGAAAATTTTTCTTGGGAGATAGTTGCAACTTCAACACCATATTAAGCTGATTTAAAGTGAGCAATACTCCGCGGAATATTTTCCTTTCATTTAGGGTTTAGTATAGGCATCCAAATCCGGATCCACCATCATTTCTCAAGTTTTTTTTCTGATTGTTGGCCATGGGTCCCCCACAGTTGCCAGTGGGCTTCTTTCAGCTAAGTTTTCCCCCCTGTCCCAAGCTTCTAGTTACGCAACTTATTTGTTGTCTGCACAAACATCTCAGTCAACAATTAACGTGATTTTTCTTTTTTTCCGGTGCTTAATCCTTACAGATTGGTAATTTCGTTTATTGCATTCATTTATATCGTATGTTGTCTGAAATTGTACTTACGTGAAACCATGCAAATGGATTTGTTTTCTTTCTGAGAATGTTTCAAGTCAGATGTAAGCGCGATTGTAATCGTGATTACTTTCAATGCAATCATAATCGATTACATTGTTATTTTGTTTATTCGTAATCGTCATCGAGCATGTGGCCAGTAATCGTAATCGATTGCATTTGTGATGTAATCGTCCCATGTCTGCGTGCAAGGGCACAGAGTTTTCCATAGCACTTTTGGCGCGAAAAACGTGAAGTACGTTTCAGAACGTACGCTAACGTTCTGCTCAAGAAAACATAATACGTTTCAAATCTATCGTGGCGCCGAAAGAGTTAGCAGCTCCGAACGATATTCCTTCTGACAAATTTAGCGAAATATTTTGATCTTTGTAAAACAATTGAAAGCAGGGAATTTATCGGCAAATGTTCACGCATTATGTACAGTAGCCCTGTAACACAATTCGCATTGCCACTAAAAATGACAAGACACCATCGTAACATGAAGCGTTCGTTACTCTTACTGTACATCCAACTTTGAACAAGCAAATTCAAGAGATCTCGTTTTTTTCACTGTACTGTCCGCGTGTTGTGATTCTGGCGTTTCCTGTGAAATGGTAACAGATTTACAAACAAGAAAAAGAATCCATAATACTTTCCAACAATATGCCGATGCGATAGTCGATTCACGCCCCGCTTTGCGAATCTTTCACCTCCCCCAGCTCTAGAGAATCGAGAGATATTTTGAAGGCTACAGGTCATAGATTAAAATACGGTACAGTAGAAACTGTAATCCTACAAAGGGGAAGAGTCACAGTGTTTGAAGGCCTTAAGCCCAAGATAACAATGGAAGTGCTCCATCTCTCTCTCTCGGTGACTTAACATATATTAGTATGCCCTCCGCCCTCGTCAGGCAAGTCCCCATGAGATCCATGCAGCCTGTGTTGGTAGCCCTAAAATATAGAGAAGCATCTAGTTGCAACATTTTAATAAAAAGTATGTTTCGTAATTGCACTCGTTGGATGTACGGGGCCGTCGCCCCATTTGCCCCTCCCTCTGCACGCCGCTGCTTTATCACAAGTACCAGACTCATGAAACAGATTTAGTTTCTTTCTAGCTTTACTTTTGGGAAACGTTATTACTTATCAAAAATGACAAAATCAGTTTTCAAAACTACAGGTATCCAGCGCAAGTTTTGATCTGGTGGTTTCCGTGACCGACCATGTCACCAACTATTTGGGAACAGCAGCCCCTAACAACAAGCTTGGTGCCAGTATTCTCAATTCCTTGACAACAATGGCGTTCAAGACTCACTTAGATGCTGGCTCAAGTGGAATTAAAATTATAAAGACAAATATGGTTTCTCAGGTTGGAATTCCGAAGAAGAAATATTTGTTCTTGTTTTGAGTGACGTTGATAAACTGTAGACCGCTGTTCTGCAGAATCCTATATATTTTTTGTATTTTCTAACACACTTTAAAATTTCAGCTTGATAATCTCAAGAGGGTGTTTAAAACTACTTTTGAAAAATATCCTGGTGTTAAAAACATTTTTGTTCTTTTTATTTTTCCAAGTTTCACGATAGGTATAAAAGCAGAAGTTATACTCTTCTTTCTAAAGTAAAATTATTTCAAGGTTTTGAGTTTTTAGTAGCCTATGAGCATTGCCTAAGTAGGTGACAGAGGGATTTTAAAAACGTTTACCTTTCCCAACAGTAGAAAAACCTCCACACACTTACTTTAAAAGCCCTTTGACGTAACACAAGCTATCACACCAACACTAGAACTTGCCCAGTGTTAGAACTTGCTGTCTGGTATCTACAGTATAGCAAGGTTTCTCTTGCTTTGCAGATACAAGACCATGATAACGACACTTCATCTGTTCTTTTTGAGCCTGAAGGTTTCGCAGAGGCTGATGGGAATATTGTCCAGCCTGTGTCTTTGACAATTCCTTCAGAAGTTTTGCGATCGGCCTTCAAAAGCTCAACACTTGAGCAATCTGCTGTACGAACAGTATTTCTTTTGCACAGGAAGAGCATCCTTTTCCCTTCGAATGAAACTGCAAATTGGGTAAATGTTGTAGCAACATCAGGCTTTTGGGTTTTCCCGATGTTGTACATTTTACTAAACATGCACCACAAAGCACCGGTATTGTGAAAGAGTTTTAACATAGGCCCGGGTGCGATTCTATGCACCATTTTTTTATTTCTTGTTACAAGAATATTTATGAAAAATGTGTTACAAAAAGAGAAAATATTGGAAATGACTGTCAGATTTTAGGGAACAAACCTATGATGAGAGACTGTTTGCTATACGCGAGCGTATATTTCACTTTGTTGTTGCTCTTGATCTTACACTCAAATAGAATCCTTCTATAAAATTAATCAACAGGTCTGCTGGTACGTTAGCCTATAGCAGAAATAAATTGATAAACAACTCATGTTTTATCAATTATTTTAGCGCACAACAGTGGCTAGACCTTAAAGGGCAGAAGGGCGTTACCCACTGATCTCGCGTGGCCATGACTTGTCATCTATGTTGATTTACAGTATTTTTCGGACCATAAGGCGCATTAACATCCTTTAATTTTCTCAAAAATCGAAAGTGCGCCTTATAATGCGGTGTGCCTAATGTATGGATCTGGTGCTTTCTCGTCTAGAACCAATTTTATGTGGTAAATGGTGCCATTTATTTAATTTCTAGTTACGATTTTATTTTAAACAGACCATCGTGTACGTAATAAACCAACAACAATTGCAACGAGCAGCGTATATAGTAGTTAGCACATACCACAAATCATTTTGCTCCACGAGGTTCCTGGCTACATTGGCGCACACGGAAAAAAATCTGCGCACAACAGTTATTTTATTGTATTTGTGTCCAGCAGACTAGGCATGTGTGACAGGTTAAACTCCCTCATATGTGCGGTAATCCAAAGGAGTTTAATCTGTTTGATTAACTACCAGTAAGTTTCAATCAGTGAAATCTGTCTGATAACATACCAGCAGAGGCGAATTTTCATTTTCGGGGCCCTAGGCTATTCCAAATTGGAGGCCCTTGTGGAAGGCAGAGGTGGCTGTTGCCACATTTTCAGTCGCCGAAACCACTCTTGTTCCAAAATTTTTGAATCTGGATCCAAAAAATTTTCAAATCCGACTCCTGTCCAGACTCCGGCTAACATCGATGCAAACGAAATTCAGCTAGGCCTATGTTTTTATTTAAGAAATGCCGTATATGAAAACCACGCAGACTCCTGCTGCTCAAAATGAAAAGTGAAGCCAGATCCAGGTCCGGTTTTTCACCGATTTTTTACTCCGGCTCCAGGTCCGAAAGGAAAACGCAGGATCCTGCCTGAGTCGACTCCGGCATTCCAGATACGGAGCTACCTCTGGTGTAGACCCTTCTGGTGCACTAAAAACTGGATTATGGATTTCGTCTTATCAATAACAGCTCGTAGTGCATCTGATTTGGCAATTGCTTTCTTTCGCTTGCTAGAACCACTTTCATGTGAGCCTACTGTAGATCCGCCGTTATCCTGATTACATTCGAAAAAGAAAAAAACTTACACGTGAAGCTCACTTCGCTAAGTTACAAATTGGCCTTACTAAGACATCTAGATATGTGTTTATTTCAACGGGAGTTAAAATCTTTTTCTGTGCATTGAGCTGCAGAAGGAATGGCCCAAGGTTGTTACAAAACAACTGAAGTCAAAGAACATCCCGGCTTAACACGCGTGGTATTACATACAGTTAACATTTTGCTCCATTGAATATCTGCAGCCTTGGCTAAAGTGCAGGCTAGTCTTGTCTTTATCCATTATCTTAACCATAAAAAGCATCAAGAGAGAGAGAGACCTGGACTGAACGAAAGTACCTTATTTCACTGGCCTCGTGTAATTTGAATTCTGAAAAATGGAATCAGGCGTCTTGTTCTACGCATTATACGTAACAATAACCAATTCTCAACGTCATAAAAAGAGAATACTCATTGTCATTCACTTAAATCCTTCGCACTCATTCTTCTCTATAGACATCTCTTGATAGCGGCATAGCGAGAAACGTGCGTTGAACCAAAACAAAAATGCGAATGTATTTAGTTACGAAAATGCTGGAAATTTTCCTTACTCCCAAAATTTTGGGGCCCCCCAAAATCGGGGCCCTAAGCTTAAGCTTTGTTAGCCTGATGGTAAATCCGCTCCTGCATACCAGTGAGTTTCAATCTGTCTGATTAAATTCACTGGTGTGCTATCTGAGTTTTGCTTCATTTAATGCACCTTATGATCCGGTGCGCGTTATGTGTGAAAAAATAACAGCTAGCATTCAATTTTTGATGATGCGCCTTATGATCCGGTGCGCCTAATGGTCCGAAAAATAAGTAACTTCCATGTTGAATGAACCTGATAGGAAGTGTTTTTACACGTTTCCATTATAATTCCCGAACCAGTAACAACAAAAATACGAACACACTTACGCACATTAATTAAAGAGGGATTCCGAACAAAACCAAAGGCAATAAAACTTCAGAATAGTTTGAAACTATTTGGTCCCGTCAGCACCAGGTGTTCAAGAAATTTTTGTGCATCCTCAAACGTAACTATTGCTACTGGTAAAAAATAAATATAATTGAGCTATTGTTGCACTCAAAGGCTCAAATGAACCAATATCGTACATAGATACGGGTTTAACTTCAACCTCATGGTCTCTCTAAATTCTAACAAGATATTAAAATACTTGAACCTTGTTTTCTTTTACAGTTAGGGATCGCATCCATTCGTATCTAAAGACATATGAAACAGAAAATAACATACTAAAACATGAGTTGTCTAACCTCTCGCGCGTGAGTTGAATTTTTTACAGTGTACTAGATTTATCCATGACAGTGCGGAATCGGGCAGCTGAAACGTTCTAAGCATAATCGACTGACTCTTGAGTTTTCTTCACTGAAAACCTCGCTTGAAATACACAATCCATCTAAAAGAAGAATTAACCCAGTAGGTTACTTGAGTAAGAAACAAAGCTACATTACGCAATGATAATTTGAGATTTTTTCACGTGGTTACGAGAAGTATTAACTAGTGACATATCTGGTATGCACGTGATGGCGTCGCTCGACGAAATTCGCGAGGACTTGCAGTGTTTCTGGACATTCGTCTGTATAGAGTCACAAGTAATAATTTGCTTGCAGCTGGATCGTTGAAAAGAAATGAAAATGCCTATCCAACAATCTCTGCGGCATCAATTCTCCCGCCACAAAAATGACAAATCAATTGGAGCGCGGATCTGAAACCCGGCAAAAAAATATTGAAGGAATTTACTCCCTCAATGTCAATAAGTCGGTGTGCCATTGTATGTTTTGTAGGGGGCGAAGAAAATTTTCAGTTGCCGCTGTATACTTGCCTCAGCTCCTTTATCCGCTAGATTTTTGTTGATGACGGCTGTTTCACTGACAGTTTTTTGGCAATCTGGATGAATGTTTCGAAGCTCCGAGCAACCTGTAAAATAATCACGTTGAAGACTTTCATGAGATTTTCAAATGAGATTTATTTGCTGTGTGCGTAGTTGTTGTTCTGCAGTTTTGAGGCGTTACTGTATGCCAGTCATTCAGCAAAGGTCGGAGATGACGTAACAGTGAAGTCATTTCTTCAGCTGTTGCGCCTTGTAGGTGGTGTAGAGATATCTGGTTTCAGAACAACTTTACTCAAGCTTGCATGAAGTGTCATCTTAAAATCATCATTTTGATACGCAAAGATAAAGAAGCAGACGTTTCTCTGGAGTCGACATTTGAGTGGTCGAATGCGCTGTATTGTTCTTAAATTCGTGTAGAAGACGCGTTGTGTGAAGCTATAGCTCCTTCGTTTCATTGACAAACACAACGTGAATTCACATATGAAGCAGAAACACGTAATCTTGCTGCTAATGGCTGAACGGCTCGCGTTTTATGAAATCCATGTTTGTAAAAAAAGAAATCCCCATTTACAATAGCACAGAATAACATAGTTTCACGGGAATATGCATCGAGTGTTCTTCGCTCTTTACACGCAAGCCAAGTTGACAATGAACGTTGGCCGCAAAGGTGACAAGTTAGATGAAAATTTTTAACCTACACCACTGTCTATTTGTTAGCAATACAATTCAGAAAGTTGAGAAACTGCTTTGGTAGCGGTACAGCTTCCAGAGACTTCGTTACAGGTTGCAAATGTCACAAAAATTTTTAGCTTGTTGAACAGAGTAGCCCCACGCCTTTGCAATGTTCTGGACTTGCTCGCGATCCGTTGCTCGAACTTTGGGAGAATGCTGTACATGCACAGCTGCTGCACTGGTGAAAAGCTTTGCATAATCTCAAACTACTTTGCTTTTTCTTGAAGGCATTCGCTTTACTGCAGGGACAGCGTTGCTGATAAGGAGTCAGCGAGGAATGCCGAAAAATATTTATAGGGTCTTGTGTGTAGAGCAAGGCTTCCCAACCCGCGGGCCGCATGCGGTCCCCGAGGTTGTCTTAAGTAGCCCGCGATGTAATAAGCTCGTAAGCAGACTTTTCAAACCTTTTGTATTTTTTTATAGGCTCAAGTATATTTGCCATCAAAGCACACCAAAGTTATACCTGTTGTTTCTGTTATGAGCCTACCACCCAAAAATTTGTATAACAAACGCTTCGAAAATATGTCAATTTTTTATGTATGGTTTACATCCATACAAGCTGGCAACATGGCGTGCAACTATAGGACTCATTATCACCTGGTGTTATTGCACAAATTTATCAAAATCACGGGATTTGTTACGTCACAAAAAACGTTTGTGACCCGCAATAAATTTCCTCTTGTGAAAGAGGCCCGCAACGCTAGAAAGGTTGAGCATACCTGGTGCAGAGCATTGCTCGCGCATTTGGGTTGCTGGCAACTATGGGTGAACGTGTGTCGGGCTTGTGGTCCTGCTGGGCAGCGATATTGTTGATCCACGAAAGCAACCCGTTGACGTGTAGAATGGGAAAGCTGCTGAAGCGTTGCCATTGCCTCAGGTTGAACTTGCGTTTCCATCGTCTCAGGCAACATCGTTTGTGGGTGCTGTTGTATCGCCTGTATATATCAAAAACTTTTTATCGGCATGTTTGGAATACAAATTCCTTGCTGCGGTTTCTACCGGAAAGGTAGTCAAGGTGACATCGGTATTATTTTGCAATGTAATTACTTCATGTATCATACATTACAAGCCACTGCTGCCTAAAAATATTTGTACATGAAAACATGCGTGTGATAATGAACGTAGTGATATATATCACATGACATCGCACATAAGATAAGTTTTACAGAAACTGTTAGATCAGCACGTGTTAATAAGAAGGATCAGTTATACATTCGAACCGGTCAACAGCTGAGTTTAATGTTTGTTAACAAGTCAGAGCATCACAGTGTGTTTCACAGCGATGGAAGTTTTTGTTTTTAAATAGCAGTTTTTCTAATCGGAAAGAGAATGAACACGTGACAAAAGGTGGTCGGATGTGCTCACTCACATTTGCTGAGATTACATAGCAGGTGTATCGAAGGGAGCTCGAGACATAAAAAGTTATTATGCCAGGTAGGACCCCCTTGAAAGAAAAAAAGTACAACTGCATGAAAAGCAAAGAAAAATGAAAAAGAGATAGACACACGGCCGGAGAAATAGCGAAAAACTTTGGATGCCAAATTTACGTGACAGCTAACTAGCACACTCTGCGTTGCTTCGTCAGAAGCAACTCATACTGAGTGATCTTGCAACGTGCGCACAACTGTAAAATATGAATTGAAAAAAAAGACTGCTTTCTATAGTGTGCTCAAGGGATGAATTATCATAATCATACCATTCTCTTGTGGGCGTTGTCCTGTTTTGGCAAGTTTCGGTAGCACAAATCGTAGCTACCAGTCTGCCCCATAAGGTAATTCGTACAAATGACGATAAATTCAAGTTTTATTGTGTAAAATATAACAAACCTTGAACTTGCCTTGAAACTTGTAGAACAATCAAAGGTTTACCATGAAAACTCTAGCTTTCTCGATTAGCATTGAGGTACAGCTATTTAAGTAACAAATTGATGTTTTTCATAAGAATCGCTAAAGTTGAAAATTAAGCTTCCACTGATTCGTTGAGATGACTGAAAACAAAATGATAAAAAGTTGCTCTGAAATTAATTCAGTATTGCCAATGCATTTACAGCTGAAAAATATGCACACACTATGGTAGTTCTAGTATGTAGACAATCCTTAAGTGTAATGGATTTTGACAAAGCACTCAATCAGCTTTGTTTCATATAGCAGCCAAAATGTCTTTGTTTTTCTCAAAATGGAATTGCTTTCTGTTTTGCTAACTAAACGAGTCATTCTGATTATCTGCACGAATACTTCAGAAATACTTGTCACACGGGCAAAACTGTAATAGTGTTTATGTGTGACAATTCCGATTGTTTACATCTGTTGAAATACTGCTTTGTCGCTGATGGTGATCGCTTTTGATGTATCATAGGTGGTTTCTGCCGATGTAGGAACACAAACAGGAGTGGGAACGTTTGACCACCTCGAAGAACCAGTGAACATAACTTTTCCTTATGTTCATGTCAACGCCGGAATAAAACAAAATGGCTCAACTTTCGAGGTTAGTAGAACATCCGTGTGGCTATCTTAATGAAAATTATTAACATTCATGAAAAATTATCTCTAGGGCAACCAATTTTTTGACCTAAAAACTTTATGTTTTGACCTATCAATTTCCTGCGTTTCCAATTGAAACGCAGATATAAAGCTTATATTAGAAATCAAACCGATAGGTTAAAAATCTTTTTTCTGTAGAAACGAAACAAAACTCAAAAAGTATGAAAGACGCAATGAAGCTAGAGTTAACAAACATTAGACGAAAATCAATCCAAACGCACAAGAGAAATATCCAGTGTTAATAAAAATCCTGAGATCACTGAGAAAGTTTTTCCTTGTTATACTTCAACCAATACCACGACTAGCGTACTTTCAATCGTACAGTAGTTGGCAAAACAACATTATTATGTTTGAAGTCGTAAAACATCTCAGAATATCAACTAAACTTGCAAAAGCATGTCAATATTTGTTGTTGTAGCTTTAATAAAATTCGATAAATAGAAAAAACTGTTCTAGAAGGAAGTTTGAAATAACGATAAATTTTGTCCTAGTGATAAATTTTGACTTTTTTGACCTAATAACTATGCAGTCGTTCATGATATTAGCGTGAAATTTGGTTTGTGGACGTTTCATGAACTTTGGACAAGGCCGAAAAATTTTGACTTTAGTGACTTTTGGTTGTCTTAATTATCACACATTCGATAGCCATTGCCAGAAACAGAATTTATGATAATGTGTGTCCCATTAAATTGCAATAATTTCCAATACAAACTGAAATATAAACAAATCGGAGATAAGGTGCATTTTTCTTTGCTAAGGCGATTATATTAGGTGTTGTGAATGTGAGTATCTGCTGTTTATGAAGCAAGCCTTTAGCCGACCATGATCCCTCATGGTCTTTGTCAACCAAAAAATTCATAATAACCGTACTTTACACGTGCTAATGGAATCCGTTTGTTTGTTCNTGTATCTGTCTTAGCTTATTTTTTGTGTAAGCAAATTTATGCCATTTAATTATTGCACAATATAAGTTACAACACCTCACAAACATTGCTTAAAATCACTCACTTGTCACACCCACTTTTCCTCTCGGGATATTTGTGGGGACAGCAGCCCTGGTAAGCTTCGAAACACCACACAGTTTTCAGCAAATCTTATATTTCTGCTGGCTCAACACCTAGATTGGAACAAAGCAAGATCTGTGATGTAATCTCTGCACAGGGTCTTTTTTGGGCTTCTGGGTAACTTTCAGGTAATTGCAGCCAAAAAAACTTCCCAACCTTTCATGGGGCATCCTGACGAAGGTGCCGAACTATCGTTTCCAGATCTCTCTATTCGGAGAAGGTGTGGCTGGACAGACAATGTGTTTTACAAATTTCACACTTGCGCACTTTGTCGCATGGTGTTACGCTGTGAAGTCTGAGGAATATAACAAAAATACAATCTCTGCTACTAGTATGTATTTGTGATAACACTCTTTCGTTCATTACCCAATATTCATGATCATAAGTGAAAATCTGAACAAACACGGCGACACGCAATACTGTATTTTCTTTACAAATTCGTGTATCAATCCCTTTGTTTTGCCTTCCGTCACTTGTTAGTACCAAAATGTTATTTGAAATTGACGATTTGTTAACTTTAGGTTTCTAGAGAAGTGTAATACTGCGGTCTTTTTATTGATTAGTTTCATTCCAGTTTGATGGAATGCAGTTGCAAACTGATCAATTGCATGTTGAAAACCATGTTCAAAAGATGAAATCAGCACCAAGTAGGCCGCAAAAAAACAAACTGTTTATCCGGCGGTTTCCAGTAGTGCCACCCTCACCAACTCCGCTGTGACTGTCTATCCAGTTCAAACAGGGTACGGGAAGGAGTGATGACAGCACGCGCCCCTCTCTAAGTCCAACACGCATGATAACGGTTTTGCTGCTGACACGGACTCCAACATCTGATCAGGAATACAATAGTTAACGACCAGAAACGGCCATTAACACCGTACTTCTGCATACTTCGCCAAAGCTTTTCTCGAATAACGTGGCCATGCACATTCCAGGTCGATAAAACAACCGTAGACATCATTGACATAGTCCTACTCCTAAGATTACACGAAAGTTTGTGCAAAGTGAGAAAGTGGTCTGTAGTTCCAGGGCCAGGACAAAACCCATACTGGTATGTTCCTTGTTAGGTTCACTAATTATGCGGCATGTTTTCCCAAAAAACATTTAAAAGGTACTTGGCCTACTCTTTCCAAGCGATGCTAAGGAGAGAAATACCACTGCAATTAATGTATTTCCTCCTGTATCCTTTAATGTGTGTGGGGATGATGATCTCAGTTTTCCAATCTTTCGGTGCCCATTCAGAACGTCATGCAACTTGAGATAGAAGAATTAGCCAAATAAGTCCTTTGTTCGAGGATTTTAATAAGTATTTCGGGTCGGATTTCATCACAAACTGCGGTCTTCCCAGCCTTCAGTGTTTTGACAAGTAGGAAGACTCCTGTAATAGTGATAAAAATTTCCTCCAAATGCACCTTCCTGCGTGTCTGATGACATGAAAGCGACTGGGTTCAAACGATCTTGGAAATTATCTGTCTAACTGTCAAGGATGTGCACATCATCGTTGAGTAAGACGCCGTTGTTTTTGTTTGGTGGATCTAGCAGCATCATATTTTTGTCGCGAAGACGCCAGCTGATTTGCCAGAACACTTTGTTGGCTTGCCAATAATTCAAACTTATGTTTGTCCTGGGTCCTCCCAAGAATATATTTTGGACATCTTTGACCCTGGGGTAGCGCATTTTTGCCAGCCCATGTCGCAAATGCAAAGAAGATGTGGCGCATATGATATTCACCATATCGCTAACGCAGAGATGAGTTGGCTATGTTCTAAAATCGAACAATGTAGATTACTGTATTTGCTTTGCTTGAATAGCATCTTTCACTATCGGCTCCACAAAGGGGCTATTTTTGCAATCTGTCGTTTGCCGATTCGTCTCTGTTCACATAGTGGAGCATCTGAGGAAAAAGCATCTGGCTTTGAACAGACGCTCCTCATTTTATGCGTACACTGTGCATTCCTGGCGATCTCCGAACAAAGACGATATGCACTCTGCAAAGTTCTTGCTTACATCCTCTTCTAGAAAGTACTCCTACCCACAGGCTTGTGTAGGCCCGTTTGCGTTTTTCAGAGGAAAATTGGAGTCAACCCGGTGGTGATTGATCGACAGTTCTGCACCATTTTCAACACAATGATCCGACACTGATTGTAACAAGTAAGCTGAAAGAAACCAGAAGTCAATGAGTGACCATTGATCAAACTATTCTCTACAGCAGGTGTATTGTGCAACCCCCGTCGTTGGAAAGAATCGCTCATGGTACACAGTATAGGCGTATGGGAAGGCATTTTACTGGGGTGGGCGAAAAATTTGCCCTGCAAATAACAATTTGTCCTAGAAATAAACAATTTGCCCTGAAACTAACTTTCTGGTTAATCCGAATGGGGCCTGAAACCTTTGCCAAATCTGTTTTATAGCTATCTTGCTTGTTAATTGTTTAAACAAAGAATTGACAGCCTATAAAATATTTTCCAAGTACTTTGTACAAGTATTGTGATTTGCACCACTGGTCCATATTACACAAACCCCCACCAGGGTTGGTCCAGATTACATACTGCATTCATAAAACTAACTTCAAAATTTTCCTACCTCAGCCAGTCAGCTAAAATATGATGTTGAGATCAATGCTGCAACAGATAACTGAAGATTTCTGAAAAAAGCACAAAAAAAATGGCATTAAAACTCATGTTAATAAAAAAAATTATCACCTTAACACCCTGCACCTCTACCCAGTGCAAACTCGAAAACGAACAAGAAAAGAGTTATTGAATTCTTAAATCAAGCTGTTGACCTACCGACTTCCGATTGTTCGACTTTTACAGAAAAGGAGAGCTTGGTCGAGATCAAAGTCATTATAACTAGTCACGACTTTGGTCCAGCAAAGCAAGCTCTAGCTTTACAGCCAGCTGTTTGAGGAAATCTCCTGCCTGGTCCTTCCATTACTGAAACCACCGCGCTGGCGTTGCGCTGAGTGCGCGATGAACAACACCCATATATATATGGTGCGAACAAGCAATAGTAGAGTGATCGTGGCGTGTAAGCCCTGCCGATACCATAAACGTAATGACCACTGGTGCCACGCCTAGTGAGTTTTCACGAGATCTAGTGAATTTTAGACAGACCTAGTGATCTATAGAATTTTTACTGCAATCTAGTGATTTTTTGCAAAGTGTGTTTTTGAAGAAGATCGGTTCTGTTTTTTTTAATCTTTCAACTTTTCAGCCCTTTTTCAAAGATTTTCAGCCTTTTTTAACCCATAAACAATCGATTGCGTGAATTGTAATTTGAAGATTTGCAACAACGGAACATCTCATCGTTTTCACTTCCGTGCTATTTACTGCTGCTTTATTGGCCATGACGGTATTTTCATTTGTTTGCAGGAACGCTGCAGTGGAAATAACTAATTAAATGTTGGGTTGACTGCTCTAAATCACTCTACGAGTGGTAAAATACTCTGTGAGTGGTGTCGTTTTCAGCTCTTGAGAAAACCTGAAGATTGTTAGTATGAGATTTTCCAAGCTTCAGCATGATATATTTTAACAAACTTGCAACTGATTTAAAGGATTTTGGGCAATAGAGTAAATAACGAAATTATTTCAAGAAAAGCTGCAAAATTCAAAGCAAAAATGTTAAATCTAGTGTTTTTTTTCAAATCTAGTTAATTTTTTTCGTGAATCTAGCGTTTTTGCAGAGAAGCCTGTGGCAGCACTGGTAATGACTAGCGCACGCGGAGAGTGATCGCGGCGCGTGATCTCTATTGTTGCTTGCTGCCACAGTGCGAAGCTTTGTGCACTTGCCGCTCGGGCTTTTCGATCACAACACCATCCTCTTGCAACGATTCGAGCTTGCCTCCAGCATTGAGCAATAATAGTAAAGTCACAGCAGTGACCCAAATCAAGCGAATCAGTCATAATTTATTGCACAAGGAAACTAGTTTCGTGTCTGGCACATCTTCAGTAGGACCTTATTTCGACATATTTTCGAACGCGTGCGTTGGAATCTACCAAAAGGATCGTTGGATTCGCTAGATTTAACCCTTCGTAGGACCTCACTAGTTTTCTGCATGAGTTCCAGCTACAGTGCACTTGAATTTGGTCCACATACTTTACACCAAACAATGGGAAGAGTCTATCAAGTTCAAACTTCACATGCACATTCTGCCTCAACTTATATCCATTCATCAACGCAGCCTTCCAGCTGTGGACCAAAGAGTATCCTCACACCAATTCGGAAAGATTGTTGGATTAACGAGTAGAAGAGTTTCCACCCTTTTCAGCTACACAGAGTTAGAGCCACTTAGTGGAAAAGATGCCAACAATATCCAGTAAAAACAGTTTGGCTTCTTCAACCAGTTGGTTCTTTTTCCTTGAGAGTGAAATGATGTTCCAATTTCCAATCACTAGCTTATGGCAAGACTGTCGTTCTCGCGTGTCGTTGAACGCTTACAGAGTGGAAGCACTCCGCACTGTCACGATTAGCTTCCGCAGATGCGTAACGAGCGCAAATAGAGCAATCTGCTTGTTGATACCTGATGAGGAAGACTAAAATCTTTTAATGGAACCCTCCACCTAAAACACGACAGCAGTCCTTGGTCACATGCGCAACTGCCGATGCACGATGGCATTGATTGTTTGATAGTAGTTACCCAAGACAGTATTGAGCAAATCAGCCGACCATCTACGCAGGACCGTTTTTCGGAAACTGGATTACCACGACAAGGCGTTGCTGCGAACTCATTTGTGTAGGAGAGGCCCTGCATTGAGTCTGCATGAAGAAAAGCTTTCTGTTGCCCTGTAACTTTTTTTCTTGTGAAAGAGTAGACGATAATTTGTACGTTATGTCTTATAACACTCCGTAATTATACCACTTAATAAATGTAATATTACAGCAGGTAATATTACACTGTAATATTAAATATTATTTACTGGTGGTAATATGGAAAAACCGTGAGGAACATTGGAAGTTTTAAAGTTACACAAGCAAACATAATTTTACCTGATCCATTGACGGCACTGCCATAATGATATAAGAGAGCACTAGCAGTAGGGCCGGCCTTAGCAAGAGCGGGGCCCGATTGGAAGCACTTTTGCGGGGCCCCACTCAGTGGCGTGTGCAAACATTTGAGGGGAGCATCACGTTATAACAATAGAAATCGTTGATGTGAACGGGAGGTCTGGGGCATGACCCGGGTTTCATCTCTCCAGGATAGACTTCAACGGACAACGCCGGAGCACCCAACAAATACATGAGTTTATACATTCAGTACCTCCAGAGATGAGGTAGTTGGTGCATTGCAACTGCAAATACAGAGCTAAAAAGTAATAGCAACAGATTCTATTTTCGATGCCGAGTGTATTAGCCATGGAGAATCTACCGCTTCACCATCTGGCAGTACTCTTTTGCTGTGGATCATAGAAAAACGTGTTCCATCACTCTCATTTTTCTGGGAAAAACTTCTGCTGTGATGTGACTGTAGGTAGTTCGTCTCTTTGCGCTAAATATTTCCTAACTTTCCGACTCATGACAACTGGTCATGTAACAGAATCGTTTGTTAATCCAATAGTTCCGAGTCCGACAAATTTTGAATTTTCGTCCTCGCAACCATAATCAGATGCACCAGCTTTGTCAGACTCAACAATTTCGAAATGGCTTATCTCACTTTCCGTACATAAACTTCCACTTTGACCGTCTGCAGTGCCGCAACCGGCTGATTTTTTTGGGAGTAAAATTATTGTAACTCATTGTGGTATTTTCAGGGGGAAATGAGTGCAACTTGTTGTGTACCAAAAAACTCAATATGCTTTTGAAAAGTTTTGGGGGATTTGCCGGTTGTTCCTCTCTGGTTGCGGGCTTGACTATCAGACATAACTTCATCAGGCTAGCTCTCTACGTTGTCCCCATCTTCACTGTGATCAAGTGGCGTATCTATCCAAAATGGCGCCCATGGCGAAGTTTAAATGTGCGCCCTTTTTAATAATTTAAATTTTAGATATAGGCACAATTTTTTCGAAAGATAAACTATGAAGTAGGTGAATATATTGAAACAGAAAACGTATGTTTCTTTTTGTTTTTGAACGTTTCAGCAAATAAAATTGTAAATTGTCCATAATGACCATAACATACTTTTATACTCATTTATTTTTGTTGTAAAGATTATAAAAACATTCAAATAAAAACGATACATATTTTTATATGGTATTGGCTGACCAAATTGTAAATCTTGCAAAAAAATCACATGACATATTGCAACTATGAACGATATCTTTTTTTACCGAACCACATCAAATTTGGACGGTACGACATGATACGTGCACAAGAGCAACACCACGTTTCAACGTGTGACAGCCAAACCACTTGACAGAAACAGCTTCTCGTCTCTTCGTTCATGAGGAGTGTTCCCTCTGAGGTGCGCAAATGCGCAGCACCACCAGACAACTTGAGAAGTGAAATCTCATTCTCGCGCGCATATTTCAAATTTGATACTGTATATACCGTATATCGTACTGGCGTAGCCCTTTAAATGCTTGGAACGCTTCACTGTATGTCTGCATGGTTGAACATTTATGCGCAATTGAAAGCCCTTAGTGCGCAACAAAACAAACATTCGTTCAGTGGAGATTTTTCTTAGAGGGAACACTGTTCATGAGTTAACATTTTTTGCTCGACTACTATGGTAATGATACTAACTGTTGATGTTTTAAGGAGTAATCATGGTTCTCTTCTTTAGTCTATGAACTGGGGAATGTCTTTAGCCCAGAGGTCTTAAACTTTTTCAAGTGCTCCCCTTTGGCGTTAATCATTGATGCTCGCGCCTCACTTATCCTCAATATCAAACACAAAAAAACAGAACAAGTCATTTGCCATTATCCTGCTTTTCAGCAATATGTCGCTGTCATACCCGCACCCCCTTGCGAACCTTTCACGCTCCCCAGTTCATCAACCCAGGGTTTAGCCTTTTCATCGGAAACTAGCGGCCATCGAAGAAATTTCGCAAAGTCCGAGTGGGCCGCAGCAGTTTCAAGAAATTTGTAAATCTGTGGGAGCTTAAGAGCAGTTATTTGCGTGGTAGTCAGATTCTCAAAAACACTGACTTAAACTCGTCACAACCACGTTCTGACTAACATCCTCTTGCCTGAAACGCATCGGCACGAACTGACTAACAAAGCCCTTCTTATAGCGCACGGAGTGAGGTTTTGTAGATATTGCAAGGGAGCGTTCTTGTTCTGTCGCAATGTCTGACCGTTGTGTTGTGTTACAATAACAGAGTTTGTTACAATGCTTAGTGCTGGCGCAACACGCCCGAATTATTGCATTAGAAGGGCGCTGCAGCTGTGCAGTTAATCGTTGTATGGGGAGCAAAATAGAGATTGAAGAAACTGCAAGCCACAAATTTTCAATTTTGCCAAGGAGATTTTGCGCCCCTAACAAAGTGGCGCCCATAGCATGAGCCATGCCTGCCATACCATAGATACGCCACTGCTGTGATGTGCTTCTTCTTAAGCTTTTTGTGCATTTTTGAGGTAGTTCTGTTAAAATGCTTGTCCAATCCACCTTTCTCTTCTTTTGCTTTGGCCTTTGTTTGTCCTAGCTTTAGCCTTCTCTTGACTGCCACTTAAAAGTTTGGCCTATGTTTCTTGGTCTTTGAACTCATGGCATGTATCTTAATTATAGAAAAATACATTCTTAAATAAATAGGCCATATTTATGTATTAAAACCAAAAAAACAAAACGCCAGTATAACACCTGCGTATCACTGTATTTTACACTTGGATAATGGTTACATTACAGTGAAACCCGCTTAATTAATAGAGCACTGGTTAAGAGCGCAAACCGCTTATTAGAGCAGGTTTTGAAAGAAATTATTTTCTCTTATGACTTCTAACATGAAATAAATAAAGTAATTGCAGGTTTCAGAATAACTATAAATATATTTTTCAGAAATTTTTCAAAACAAGCAAGTGTTGTAAAAGCCTCCAAAACTTCCACAAAACTCATCGCACCTGCGTACCTTTTTTTGCAACTTCTAACTTGTTAGGCTAATATCTTGTAAACTACGATGCTAATCTGTGTGAGAATGATGCCAGCATAATCCTTGTTTCGGCAGTACTTTATGATGCAACTCTCACCATAAGAACACTGTCATTTCTCTTTAGCCGAAGGAGGTGGCCCCAAAACTTCTGTTACTTTGCAAATGGCTTAATTCATTGTTAATATTCGTTAAATAAATTTTCTGTTGCTTTTTAAGGAACCGTCATTTTTTGCAGATTTGTAATAATCTTCAGTTCGCATAATCAAAACTAGGTTTCTTTCGAGCGTTTCCGCCAATCTCAGATTGCCTCATCGTTTTTTTGCCTCAGCACACAGTTGCAATTACGATTGCCTCAGCACACAGATGCAATTACGAACTAAAGCTAGCCTTCAGAAGACAAGTAACTGTTGGCACAGCTATAACTATATCGAAACGTATCTTGCAGATACTATTGGAACTTGACCTGCCAAATATGAAACGCTTGTAACAGAAAACAGCTTCAAAACTTAAACCACTCTGCTTTAAATAGCTCCTATTGAAAAAAAACTAGGCTGCAGATTGCCGAAAAACAATGACCATTGTTACAAGGAAGAACGAATTATGATAATGGACGGCGTTAAGAAACGCGCAGTTCACTTTGATTTTCATTGGAAACGGGTCTCACGCTTCAAAAATACTGTCTATCGAAAGAAATTCTTTCCCAGCAAAGAATCAGACACTAAAGATCTTACAGATGTAGCAGTCACGCAAGCGTGACCGCTACATGTGAGCAAAGACGGCCAAAGCAAGGAGAAGGGAAAGACCAACCAAGCGACAGTTATAAGTGACTTCCATTCACATAGAAGTAAGAGCTCTCTTTGGCCGATTCGTCTGGTGAGGAATTAACATCTGTGAAGCCACTAGCCATCCTTCCCGAGGTTCGAAGATCAATCCTGTACTGAAGGTGTGCGAACACAACCGGGCCGCACACGCTTCACAGAGTATATATTTCGCCTATGCGTAGGCGATCATCACTTCTGCGAATTGCATGAGGTATACACAGAAAATAGCGGACCCCGCAAGTGTAAATTTGCGTAAGTTAGTAGGCGCAGCGTGGGGCGCCCTTTGGCGCGGGGCCTGATTAGAAGCAATCGGTCCAATCGGCTAAAGGCCGGCCCTGACTAGCAGCTAAGCATCATGCTGTTAGAAATTAAATGTCGGTACCATCAGCCGTAATTTCTATCTTTTCAGCTTATTTGCACTCCAGTTAGGCCACTGAGTTGGTGTTCAGATAGAATGTAACAAATGACCTGTTCATTGGTAAGTTTGTACTCATGGTGTATTCGAGAATTTCACCAAGGCTTTTTTCATGAAGCTGTTTTGTTGAACAATCACACACAAATTACTGTTGCATATTTTGTCGATTCTTGCTAGCTACTGCAATTGAGTCACAGTACGTTTATCACCTTGTGCTTTTTAGGCACGGATTCAACATTGTGATATTGTGTGTTATACACAGCATGTCATTCTGGATTTTAATTGGTGTGGTGAATCCCTACTTGGTGCTGTTTCAAATTATCTTTGCAAACGTAGATCCTACAAATATCGCATTTTGTTATTGTATTTTTTAAGGCTTTGTATGTGAATCAGACTTGCGTATTCTGGAACTTCAACACGAGTTCATGGTCTACAGAAGGATGTTTCCTCGTTAGTTCTTCCGTTCCACCACAATGCTTGTGCAATCATTTGACAAACTTCGCTCTTTTGTTTGTAAGTGAATTTTTTCTATGTCTTTTCCATTTAATTGTCATAGTAAATCCATTGCGTGCTGTAGACGTTCTCTGTCGATTTTTAATATAAGAAGCTGCTACTGCAATAATCTTGGATGTATCTTCCGTGAAAGCTCAGATTAAACGAATTTCATCTGTTTTTGTCCAAAACTCTGGCACTTAAATTCCATGGTTGTACGGTTACGTGCGAATGTCTACTGACAATTTTGTGAACAGATGCAAAGGAAGCTAACACAACATACCACCAATAAATCAAAATGAATGCGGTTGCAAAAGTCGTAATCGCTTGGTATCTGCAAAAGACTGCGTTATTCGCCTAATAAACTCAGAACATTTTCCTACATTATGATGCATGTTTGCAAACTTGAACATTAGAAATGAGATGATAGCAGCACTGTCATGTTTGAACTTGCTTGCACACGTCGTTAGTGTCCAACAGAAAAAGCGATGTGTTCCACGAACGACAAAACAAAAAATGGAAAGTAAACACATGCTGCTGTAGCAAACCGATAGTAGCTGTGGGCGTAGGTTGTTTGTGATGTGTTCAAACCTTCCGTTCAAAACCAGATCCTTCGTTGCCGACCCCAGGATTGCAACTAAGCCGCATAAACTATTTCATACTTAAAAATTCGCAACACACGCAACGTGCATGAGAAACAAATCTTTTATGGACGTAAATTTATTCGTGTGTGTTGCTTAATGTTATTCCAGAACGTTTACACCGTTACTCCTCGGATATCGTTGCAAATTGTCACCTATATTGGAAGTTCAATCTCCGTCCTTGCCTTGTTGGTTTCTATCCTTCTTCTATTGATTCCAAGGTTTGAGAATAATCTAAATGTTTATGGAATTTATTTGAAAAGTCTTGAATATAATTCAAGCATTGTTACAAAGCTCATCACTTCAGCAACAATCCAATTTTTAGTGGTTGTCTAATGTCTAGTCACTTATTCACCCGCAGGAACTCAAACCCATCCAGTGGCGTATAGTGGTCATTGTTATTGGGAGTGGGCTGTTTATGACGTCACACTACGATGTCATGTTCACGTTTCCATCCAACGTTTTGGCGAAGTTTGTTGACCTAATATGCATATTATACTACACCCACTCTCCTTATTCGTTTATGTGTAATTTTATGCGTCATTGTATTGACTTCAAACTATCAGCGCTCCAAGTTAGGATACCGGAACATAATCTACTCATTGCTACGACGGAGCAGTCAAAACTGCAAAATATTCAGGTTGCGCGTTAAACCGGGGAGTAAAATACACTCAGCCCTACGACAGCGCAGTTCACAACTGCAAAAACAGGCTGCGCGAAGGTCTACGAGCATCCAATACGAGCAGTGGAGCCCAGGTGTGCGGCTGGAATGGCGCACGCCCGGGGATGCCAAATCGAAACTTGTTAAGCTACAAAATATTTGAGAATGCGCATGAAGTACGAAAGAAACGTTCATTTTTTGTTATGGGGCTGTTAAATATACAACTACTGGGGTAATATAACAGATACGAGCTTGTTTGAGTCGCTATGCGAACTGCCAATTAATGACAATGCTCGAATGCGTCATGGTATACACTAGCGTAGCCAACCCAAAATCTTTGGGGAGCGAAAATATTTGATTTTAGGCGAAAAACACACTATTTTTGGGGGGATACCGCCTCTCATGGCACAAAATGGCTTTATGTTATAAAAATCTGGGGGACAGTACCCCCTAGGCCCCCCTGGCTATGCCTATGATGGTGTATATGTTGATTGGCTTATGACAAGTGAAGGTGTGCGGCGGTGTTAGCGCGCACCCAGGGCTGCCACATTAAAAACGAAACGGGAAAATATCGATGAATGAAAAAGTCAGCTAAGTGAAGCAAGTTGAAATTGGACAGTTTTGAAATTTGGCTCAGACAATCAATGAGACGTACATAATTATCTTTCAAGCTTTATTTGTGATTTTCCCTTGATCGCACGATCCGGAAAATGTCACGTCACGATCTGTGTGACTGGGTGTGCGCCGCACACTTAGCACACCCGGAGTATACGCCCCTGAACCCAGTATGGGAATACTGAAAAATGTAATTTGGAACCAAACATGTCGCAAATTTCTTTGTACTCGTTCAGACATCAATAGGTTTTGATTCATTTTTCATTTCCAGCTAAAGTTGCCATAGCACAGCAGTTTGTTGTTGGATATGTAACCAGTAAGCAGTCAGTTTAATGCCGCCCTCAACTTGCAAGTTTCGCTAAATTTAGATGTCCAAAATACTATCCAGTAACTACGGCAAGGAAAGTACCAGATTGTTTTGCAAAGCGTTTTTCAGCAAACTTAGGACTGGTGTTAAGGTATAAGGAAACGAGCGATTCGCCCAAGTGCCGCAAAGGCAGAAATGCAAGACATAGCCTCAAAGACGGGGAAAACGCTTTTGTGTGTGACGACGTTATGAAATAAGCAATTTCTTTCGTTTGGTCATTGAAAACTTGATTGAAAATGAAATCTTCTTTGGTTTCAAGACAACGAAGAGAACGTAAGACGCAATTTCGTATGCAGCCAAAGAAGCAGAAACACTCAAATCTGTTTGAAAGCAGAAAGTTTCTTTTTAAAAATGTATTGGAATCCTTTGCAGAGACTTACGCAAACGTCGATCCTCGAAAGTGACGGTGAACATTTATGCCAACATGATAGTTGTTTATCTGATATTCATAATTGGAATTGACAAAAGACATGAAACTGCAGGTTGCGTTGTGTCTGCAATCCTGCTGCACTACTTCCTCCTCAGTAGCTGGTGTTGGATGGCAACGTATGCCCATCTCTTGCTGAAATCACTTGTTGTGGTAAGATTCCACTGCTGTTTTTATGAAGGCTGTTTGAGGCGTGGTTTTTCCCAAGGGAGAGCCCATGTATACAAGTTATGTCTATGATAAAACCGTGATAATGTACCACTTAGGAACGCTGTATTGGTTATACGTATATTTGTCGCCGTGGTATGTTAAATGTGACTAGTAGGCCCTTTTTAGTTCAAAGAACAATTTATCAGTCTTTAGAGCAATGGCCTAGTGTCGGACAAAAAGGAAGCGAAACTTTTACGTGTCATGTAGAATGATAAAATTTGAAAATAAGGCAACCAGCCCAGTTAGTCTTTTGCTGCAGCCTCAGGCAAACCTCTGTTTCTCGTTTTATGTGCCTTACCAAAATTAAAATAAGCCTATGTTTCCTTGCATGCCATTACCTAAAAGACGGCACTCCAAGTCCAGTGGCACTGTATGGATTGGCAATGCCTTGATGCAGTTTGTGTTAAGTGCACTTCTAGAATTCAAATAAAAAGTTTTTTAAAACTGTTTAAAAATCAAATTTTAGAGATTTACATAATTTCAATTTCGTAGCATTCGCCTGCTAAACACAAATGAAAATTCAACTTGACTTTGTTCAGGTTTCAGATAAAGCGGAAGTTTCGTTGAAGGGTTTTGCCTGATCTTGTCCTTGTTAAACACAGCTAGAAGTTTTTCGAAATACTCTAACCGTCTTTTTGTAAAATTCAAAAAGTGCATGTTATTGGATTGTCAGAACACATAGTGGAATATATAGTGTACTGGTGAAATATGCAATTCACCTTCATTTTCATCTGGAGACGCTTTTCGGGTATTGTCATGTTCACTTCAAGCCACAGTCTGGTAAAGCGGCTTTCAATGTCGTCATTTTCTAACACGCCGTCCGTAGGCCCACATCCTTTTCAGCATAAAAACTTTTTTTGCATTTGTAGATCTAATAAGTATGTAAATAAATTGTTGTGTCTGATGAACAGACAGATGCATATGCGCTTGGCAGTGAAAAAATGGGCAGACCGGCAGCACAATAATCTATAGCTTAAGTAGATTGCGATCAGGCAGTAAGTAAACTGTTATGGCTTGTCTGCTGATCGACCCTTTACATCGCGATTTTTTGCTTCATTGGATGTGGTTGCATCTGTCTTACCAATGTGTCACTGCTTGTGTGTCTTACCCTTTACTGTTTCGAAGAACAAAAATTTGGGCTTGTAATATATTTTGAAGTTTGTGGATAATGATGGTGGTTGCGCCTCAAGCCTTAATTGGTTTATGGAAGTGTTATCCTGATTCAACTAAATATTCTTTGTTTTTGACAGCGTTTAATGTTTCGGATAATATTTACATATCTTGTCACATGCTTGCACTCTATCTCTGAAGAGATAAAGTCATTGTTCAAGATTTAATCATCAACTGCTGAAAAGTAGGAAATATTGCTTAGAACATATTATATAATCACGTTTTAGTACATAGATTGATTAAGTTGAGCAAAAATCTCGTTTCGTGCAATATTCACCTGGGACAGTGGTTCTTAAACCGTTTTTACATATCTTACCCCTTTTATCAAACACGATTACCAGATTTACCCACCAATATACACAGTGGTGCTAATTTCGTAAAAATATGAAATTAACAACCTCTCACAGTTTAGAATAATTTATAAAAATTTACATTTGCTGCCATTATGGTTCACTAAATTTACACCTTGGAAGATGAAATTTACCCCGGGGGTAAATTTACCCGAGGTTAAGACCACTGATCCAGAACCACTGTTCCCTCTATGAAAATTTTACACTGAGAAAATGTTTGTTCTAGTGCGTGTGGAACTGCGCAGCTATGTACAGACACAAACAGTGAAGCGTTTCATGCATCGCAAGAGCTATGCCACATATATACGATATTAAATTTGGAATGTTGCTAGTACGCGAGAAAGAGATTTAACTGCGCAAATGGTCTGGTGGTGCTGCACATTTGCGCAGTTGCGTTTCGTAGACGAAACACTGTCTGGGTCCCTGCTTGTCAAATCCATAATGAGCTTTTGGCGGACTTCACAATAAATTGAACAATTTTCGGGTGTTAAAAATACAAACCAGTCAAGCTTATCTTCTTTTGTCTATATTTGTCACAAAGGCTGTGGTAGCGTCCGAATGGCCGTGGTGAGAGACAAAGTAAACATCTTCATCCACCAGAAAATAAGATCGACTCGTTTTGTTGTTTTTTATCTGGACTTGCGAGCAGTTGCTATACTTCCTCCGCGTTGAATTGAAACCACTAACCTACTAGCTTCTTTATAATAGCTGCGCGCATCTAGTGAAATTAAGTCAATATGCAAAACTTAAGAAGATATGAAAATTTAATCAATATTGCTCAAATGAAATCAATCTAAATTAGAACCAAATTCAAAATGATGATCTTACATTCCGAAGGAAAGAGTCTGAAGGGAAGCAAAATTTTGTATTTTTTTCCTTTGACAAGTTTGCTTGTATTCCACGCTCTGCAAAAGAGATTAAAATTTTTATTTGAATCTGAAAGCAAACGAGTGAAATTCGATTTACATGAGTTTCGATCACACGATTAAGAGTTATTTTCAATTTGATAAAAAGCAATTTTTGAACAATTTTATTGTTCGATTTCTGTTGTTTTAGCTCAACGATTGTTGATTTTTAGTAGAAATATCTAAAAAAATGGCTGCTTTCATTCTACTCATTCAATGGTTTATGATTCCGATATTTTTTTTTTTTTTTTGATATCCTTACCTTTTTGGTGAAACAACCTATCTATTTACCTGCATGCAAAGTACCTCAGTTCAGCACAGAGAAATTTATTATTTATTATACGTCATGCTATAGATACGAGATCTATCTGATGTCTGAGCATATTTCTGCTGTGTTTGTCAAAAGGTCATACTTTGGTGGACACTTTCAACATTTTGATAAAAATTTGTCTTAAGCATTTTACTAGCTCATCAAATGCTCTTCAAGGTAAATTTTATGTTCTGAAAAGTTTGAATGCTGTTGAACACAGCGTTAAAGAGCCAATAATTTACTGATAGTGTTTATGGGCTTACCATACGCCATGATCATGCCTTCAGTTTTCACAGAACAAAGGTAATTCGAAATGTAGAATTGCAGTGGTGGTTGTCTTGTAATAAAATACATGTTATTTCAATCTGTGCAGATAATGAACGTTTCGTGGACAAGATACATGCTAAAGGCAGTATGTTTCTCGTACGGAACTCCTTGTTTGATTGTCTGTGCTAACTTGGTTTTCGTCANGGTTTTGGCTCCGTCTTCCAAAGGATCAAACGTGATTGATCAAGGTGCTTAAGATTCGGTGAAAATTTCTATGGTTACTGTGCATTAGAGGGTTTGAAGCAGACTGCCTGATGTCTTAGTGCAAAATAGAAATATGCACCATTTCCTGTAGCAGTTTAGAACTGGTTAAGATATATTGGTATATTTTGCTGTTGGTTTAAACCTTGTTTTTGTACTAAATGGTGTCCAGATAGACTTTACCGTGGTGCATGAAACAATGCCAAACGAATAAAGCTCTGTTGGTATTCTTACAGTGTGTGCCACATTTAAGAAGCAATAATGGAATTGAAAAATCAGAATAACGTATTTAACTTAATTTAGTACAATATCTAGTGCAAAAGTTTATGAGAAAAAACTGTGTACTTTCATGAAAATGCTAACACTCATTGAAAGTTTTCTGAAGAAATCCTAAAGAATAGTTCGTCCAAAATAAGCCGGATTGTTTGCTTAACTTAGAATGATGCTTATTCAGCGTTGATTAACAGAGCTCACTACGTGTTGTTGGCGAAATACTGATAAAAGTTTATTTTATACTTCATATTCTGCTGTGACTTGCAGCTTTGTTATAGAAAATTTAACAAAGTGGCTTACTCTTCGATGTGATAGCAGAGTGCATGTGGCGTGATGGTAACTTTTTATTGCAACACTTGACAAATTGGGTATTATTTATTTACTTCTTAACTTGGACACCATTGATTGCGAAAAACGCAGCCAGTCAAAAATCAACTCCCGGGCTAGTTAACTCAAGTGAAGAAATATTATGGTTACAGGCAGTTCCAAGAAATCCACGCAGCGTTTACCTCGAGTCTAAGCTCAAGCACATTTCAAAACGTATGCTTTGGTACGACGCTTTGGGGGCAGGCGCGTAGCCAGGGGGACAATGGGGACTATCGCCCCCCAATTCCAAAATTGAACCATAATTTTTCAGGTTAATAAAGGATTTGATGTGTAAGATAGATATACTGTGTACTTCAGTGCAAATCAACAAAACTGTTTAAGAAACCTATCCATACTTGAGGTTTTAGTCTAACCTGGTCAATGCAGCACGGTTTGCAATTAACAAACGTCGTGTATAATGTAAATGCTGGAGAATTCATATCATGGTTGAACTTCACCTGAGGTTTAAGTTCCGTGTGGAAGTTTGTGACAATGAATAACAAACTTGTATCTAAACGCTTATAGTGACGAACCGCAAGTAAAAGCAAGGAGTAACGCTTTTTGCGTCTGTTTCTGGCGGACAAACTTGCTGTATCCCATCTAATGGTGATGTGAGCTTTTTTCAAGATCATCGAAAAAATTCCTGTCTGACGCGCTACGACTACTGTATAACTTACCTCTGTCTGCAGTATCAGCCGTAGCCTTTAATGAACACTGTATGTTTTTGTTTTTGTACAGTTTCAACACCAAATGCGTTAATATGGCGGTGATATACGTTTTTATATGGCTTGAAGCTCAAACTTTGGCTAAGAAGCAATCCAATTTCAAAGTATATTTTGTTACGCAATGAGGCGATAGACACTGTTCAACAACAATAGCATTCGTTCTAATATTTATTTAAACATGTAGCCTACTGTGACGGTTCAATCACAATTATGTGGAGCCTTAACGTTTTCATCAACGATTTTACATACCGTGCTGGAGAGTATAAAAGAACACTTTTTTAAAGTAGGCCCAATCAGAGCCCGACCTGTACATAGGCTGAATGTGTTTCAACTTTCATTTGATGTTATTGGCACCCTATCCTACAGTAAATTTGAAATCGTTCAGCTGCAACGGGAAGGGTCAGCAGCAAAATCTAACCAAGTGGTAAAATGCCTTTAATTTTGAAGTGCTGAGGGCACTGACACTGTCACAACTTACAGATAGCTTGCCATCTATTTTCTCGATAATACGCATGTAACCAAAATGAAACTAAAGTAAGTTTATTCCCGATCGATTGGACTTTGTTATTTAAACACTAATGGAAAAAGACTTCAACCGCATACGCTAGAATGGATAGATCAGTCTTTCCAAACTTTTTTGAGCGCGAACCAAACCTGAGTTTGGTGAGCAACTCGCGAATAAGCTCATTTTTAAAAGCAGCAATCTACCCTTTTCTCAAGTACCTACGCTACAGACAGACACGAACAAGCAGTGGTAACGTTGAAAATACACAGCCCCGGTTTGAATCGCCTCGGCGCGACCCATTTCGCCACCCTTGCTTGGGTTTCAACGTATTCTTTGGGACCACTGGGTTGGATCAACTAACTAACCATTGTGTTAGCTGTGACGACACGTATTTCTTAACTTTAGTGCATAGCAGGTGATAATTGATTGTAGATTCGTTTTAGCAAATACTTAATCTTTTTCACACTTTGTGTAGTGTAGACTGAGTGGGTCAATTATATGCAAGTTTGTTTAGAGAACATGTGTAACTTTCCCCAATTTGCGATATTGTCCTTATCATACTTGTTAATTATATTGTTAACTCTAATTAGCTAGCTAAATACCAAATCGTGTTCGGGAAACAAGCTTAGTGCAAAAAGGAAACACAAATGCAACTGCAGTTGCATTTCACAGCGTTTAAATGACATAAAATCTAAACATTTTTCAAACACGTCGAGAGACTCTTTCTAGCCTTTACGTGTTCAGCTGTATAGGTCAACCAGTCGCTCAAGAATTGGACACGATCTACTTTTTATATGTGCGAAACTTTTGTGGAATGTCTATTTCGGAAGTCGGTGTCTTAGAGCAAAGTTGCCACTCGTCTTCAATTGAACATGTGTTGGTGTACATCAGAATCGTGTAAATACTGCGCGCAATCATAATGGCGGCCACGATGACTTCATGCTCAACAAGCTAGGAACGTCACCAAAAACAAATTTTTGAAGCTTACAACTTAACGAAAATATGGAATTTGCCGGCATAAACCAATAATTAAAAAGCGCCAGAAAAATTCACTTTTTATGGATGATGGTTTGAAAACAAGGGGCATTAAAATATTTAAATGTTGAATCAAGTTTGTTGTTTTCCCCTCCCCTCTATCAAAATTTCTGGCTACGCACCTGTTTCGGGGCAATCTCGTACAGAACTGATTTGCATTGTTTTGTTGATAATTTGTGATGTTCATTGTGGTAAATATGACCACGCCTATTTTACATAAACAAGCGATCACAAATTTTAATATTGGGCAAATCTGGTTACCAACAGGCACGAAACCGGTTGTTGTTGGGATTCTGGAGCGCTTCTATCCCGGTTACGGTTGTTAGGCCTAAAAACTAAAACGCTGCAGTTACAGTAACATTTAGCCAAAAATCTACCGGCATCTTGTTTTTTAGATACGGTTACAATTCGGTTCAACTCTTTGCTAAAATTGTTCATTAATATTACCAGTGATTTGCGGGCCTTTCATTTCGCTCAAACTATCTGTAATTCATTTAAGCAAACGGCACAAAAGCTGGTTTAATATTTTGCCGCGGTTTCCACGTCGGTTGACTAGATCATGATCACTACGTTCACACCTAGAAGGTACAGTAAAAAATGCTTAAACTATGTACGGTGCTAAACTTTGAAGAGCAATCAACGAAGGTAAATTATGCTTTCATTCATTGCTGAATCTTTCTATTTCATACTCGAAATTAAAGTGTTTATCTATAAACCAATTCAACGCACTGTTGATAAGCAGATTCTTCAAACACTTTTCATTTTCATAGATTCAAAAACAGCGTTTGTTGAAACCTTCCTTGCTGACAATTTATGCTGGATCAAGGGCTACTCTTTGTCATTTTCGTTTTTGTTACCCTTTGGGCTTTTGTTGCTGTTCAATTTATTGATGTTTATGATTTTGATCGCAAAATTAACTTGCAAGAAACAAGAAGTAAGTTTTTCAAATTTTTTTGTTTTTGAATTTTTATTGCTCGAGACAGAAATTACAATTGAAGCAGCATATTTCTTGTTGCATGGATTGACTCCATCCTGCAGAAACCACAAAAGTGAGTTTGCCGCATACGTCTGCAGCGCCTTGGAGTAATCTAGTACAACTGCATTTCGCAGCGATATTTGTGTAAGGCTAACTGCCTGTGGCGTCGTGTATCCTAAGGCAGAATTTTAACTGCAACAAATAACTCAGCAGAGAAGTATTTCAATTTCAACGGACGCATATGTAGAGCTACTAAAGCCTGAGTTGCAAAATCTGTTCCAAAAAAGCAGTAGAATTAATTGCACATCATCACCATGAAGAAATAAATGCTGTTTTTTTATATTTTTTGAAACTTAACTTACTATAATCTACTTGATTCAGATTTCTTCCACCAAAAGAAATACAACTGTCCGCCAGCAGTTATTAATTGCTATTACTCTAGCAGTGACTCTGGGTCTCGTTTGGGGCTTCGGTTATGTCATGGTACTATCTTCCGATCCCCAGTTTCTTCACGTTACGAGCTGGATCTTTACAATAGCATCGAGCCTTCAGGTAGGTTTCTGTTATTAGCTCCTCATGAAACTTTCACGTTTTTTCCCTTTGTCTAGTTTTTTTCAATACCATTTTGACATCAGCATTGTTTTGACGTAATGTATTTGATGAAAGCTTACTATTCATAGCTGCGTTTTTGATTGTTTCAACAATGATTTTAGATGAAATGTTTTAGAAAACTTCTTACATCTGAAACAAAACACATTTTCGTTAATTTTCAGGGTCTCAGCATTCTTCTTCTCGTTTGCTTTCGTCAAAGTGATGTAAAACGTATTTGGTGGCTACGCTTGCACCGATTTTCCAGTCGTGTTACATCTCATTATGCAAGTAATCCAGAAACTGTTTCACCTAACTTTGTTTCGGGATCTACGTTGGCAGCTCAGAATCAACAACAAGTCGTCTGAAAAAGTAGTCTGAAAAGATAAAGCCTTTACCGACGTCTAACAACCGTCTATGCACAGATTGTAAATGAAATTTGTTCTGTTTCTTGTATTTTGTGTTTGATTGGCGCGTTTGGTAGATCTACGCTATTTCATGCAATTTGACACAAATGTCGGATTCTCTCCATGTGAAGAAAGCACGGACCCATAACGACGTTAGATTTATGTTGGTTATCACACGAGATTAATTTTGTCTGATCAAAACAGATGATACACGATGTTCGTTCATGAGTGTCACGACTGCAAGCTTATTTTAGCCATTTCTCTGCTTGTTCAACTGAAGAAATCATTTATTTTCACGATGTTTCGAAAGCACAAAAATTTACACGACAGCTCTGTGACCTGAAATCATTTCTTGTGGAAGAGTACACCGTGTAATACAAAATGCCTCTCGAAGCGAGGCCGCAGCTCTGGTTCTTTAAGTTTTATTTAACAAAAACACAGCTATCGTCTGCAGAAGAAACTGCGTGTCATATACTAAAGCAACTGAAGAAACAGTGTAATATGTCAATTATCTCAATTAAGCGCAGGTTTGTAGGGACACGTTCGTTCGACGCAATCAAGCGTGTTTAACAGCTTCAAGACAATTACGGCAGCAGTCAAGATCTTTATATAATCAAGCCATGAGATCCGTGAATAGAAGTACGTTACATTACGTACCACGTAAATCTAGTACAGTAGAATTTTCCACCGTCTTTCCCATTTCAGTTTTAAACAATACTTGAGCCGTAACGATTGAGTTTATATGCTATGAAAGCACAACAAGTCTACATGCTTTTTCAATCGCAAGTGGTGCATAGCGAAGAGCCCGCCAGGACGTGACATGATTAGTCATAGTAAAGTCAGATGCGAATTATTTTTATCCTGGCTACAAGAACATAATTATGTGCAATTTACGGACCAAAAGGTTTTATCCTCCGCCTGTGACTATTGGTAATTAGTGTGCACGAAATGAAATAACTTAAACACTTTGTGACGCCGCAGTCTCCTTTATGCAAATATAGATAAATCGCAGTTATATCAAATAATCGTTAGCAACAGTTACTGTTCAAAGTGTAGAGCCAAAACTTTGCCGTTTGCAGCTGGCAACATTTCTGATTAGAGTCACATAGTTTGGTATGTAAATCATTACGCTTATTATTGCTTGCAGCAAAAGAGCAGTGTCCAGTTGAACTCCGTAAATTGGCATAGATATTGTATCGAAACTAATTTGTGCATTTTGCTTACTGTAAATAGTTTAGCCACACGAGTAGTTGCGCTTGTGGTTACTATCTAGTTTCGTTTCTGTTGCGTTTAAGAAGCCGTACTCGACGATTGATCGTTATTTCCTTCAAACTTGTCTGGTTCCGTCAACAAGTGTCTCCGGCGCTTTTCATCTTGTGTTCTTAAAAAATTCCTATTGGGCATACCAGACTGCAGAACATATGATGCACGCCACATGTATGATGTCGAACAGGTTAAAAGGTTGTCAGATGCGCGTTGAAAACCGTGTTGAGTGTTAGCCCCCACATCTTGTCAAAGGGGCTGGTATCGCAACAATTGCAACTGCTGAAGAAGCTTAATCTGCGCCGGCATAGCATGCGTGGTGTACCACGTAAGAAGAGGTTTGATTTTATTGTTTCATATGGCTCAGCTAATAAGCAGAAAAAATAGAAAAGCCATCATGCAAACAAGTAGGCTAACCAATTGTCAGTGGAACTTAGAAGAAATGAAGATACAATGGAAAAATAATTGATCAATGTAAACAAAGATTGTCACTGCGTCACATAGGGTTGGTGAAAAATCATGGCGGTCAACCAACTCCGATCTTTGCTCACTGACAAGTGTAGAGGTGGGCAGTGGCGAGCTAATTTTGCAGTAGCGGTAGCGCTGCTATTTTTTCAAAAAAGTAACGGATGCGGTAGCGAGCTATCACCACTTTACCTTTATTCGCTACTTCAGCCAGCTGCCTGAGTGATTACCAAAGGAAAACGTTCGCAAGAGGTCGTCCATCCTCACAGAGTATTGGTAACCGCTCTTCCCACCCGTAGCAATTGCTACATTTACTACTATTGTTAATCCGGCACTGACCTATAGATGTGATAGTGACATGACTTTTTCCAGATTTTGCGATCAAGAGAATATCACAAAAAAAGGTTGAAAGGTAACAAGGACGTTTAAATGATTTTCTGAGCCAAATTTCAAAAATGTCTATTTTAACTTGCTTGATTTAGCTGACTTTTTGATGCATCACCAGTTTCGTTTTTTGATGTGGCAGCCCTGGGTGTGTGCTAATCAGTGCCGGCTCTACAGTTAGACGGCTGCCGAAGGCGCTAAACCAAAGGGGGAGCCAAAAAGGACCAAAAACTACAATTTTGTGGTTCAGGAAGTGACGGACATGCACCAGGTGAAAGCGAATGAACATGATGAAAGTGAATAGAACACACGTTCACGCAGTTTATGATAAGATATAGGTACTACACTATATCAGGTTTGGTGCAGAAGAATTATTCTGATCAGTTTCAATTTCATGTATACTACAGACAAGTTATATTGGAATTTGGTATAAATTATATTCATTTAATAAACTTTTCTCGTACAAAACAAACGTCCTTTTCTCCATAATGTAGCCTACAACGTGACGATATATAGAATAAGGATCTTTGTTTAGGAGGGGTACGTGCCAGACGCGTCACCAGTGAGGGGGGATGGGGGAAATCGCCCCCCTCCCATTCCGAACGTTGCACCAAAAATTTTCAGCTTAATCAAGACTTTGACGTGTAAGCCAAAGAAATACTTCAGTGTAAATCAACGAAACTGTTTAAGTAACCTTTCCTACTTCAGCATTTGGTCCAGGCGTCTCAAACACGCGGCCCGCGTGGCACATGTGGCCCATGAGGACATCTTGTGCGGCCCGCGATGCTTTTTGGGAACATATTACAATTTACGTTGTTTAGTTTATTTCCCGGTGTTTGAAAGTGTCCGACCATCGAGTGAACAAGTTTCTTTTTAAAGAACGTACAGAAGGCTAGAAATAATGCCTATAACCCACGACACCTTTCGCAGGAAATAAGATGGGAAGCTGTTTCTAGTAAGTAAGGTGGTTCAGATACCGCCACTGTTGTGTCAATGTCACAATGCGGCCCTGGGGTTATTTATGAGTCCTCATTTGGCCCTAGGAGCAATTTCAGTTTGAGACCCCTGCTTTAGTCGAACTTGATCAAAGCAGTGTTGCTTACCAAATTGCCGATGATTAATCAATCGTTGTGTACATGGGTGTCGGAAGGATTTTTTCCAGGGGACATTAGTGGATTTTTCTAGGGGAAGCCAAGGATTTTACTAGGGGCGGCCAACAATGGTGAATTTTCATTTTTCCCACTAGAAACTAATAAAATAACCTTTTGTTGCTAAAAATCTAATGGGAAAATGTCAAATATCAAAATCTAGGGAGGGGCCAAGGACCCCTTCCGACGCCCATGGTTGTGTATAATGCAAATGCTGGAGAGTTGATATCATGGCTGACATGTACCTGAGGTTTAAGCTCCGTGAAACATAACTGGGAACGTCCGTATTTACAATAGAACATTGCCAGAGTAATGCCTTTTGACACAGCTAGATATATGTCGTGGGTTCCTAGCTATTTCCGAGCAGGTCATCATAGAAACTAAGTCTGTTTAACCACCTCAATTTTATACTATCGCATTTTATCATCCGGTTTATCACTTAATTTTTATTGTTCGAATAGCACATTACAGACCGTTTTATAATAAACCTTAATATAGAAAGGTAAGGTATATATGTAAGTCAATAAATACTTTAACTTACGTTTTTCATGGTATTTTCAGTGGAAAGGGTCCATCCAACACAGATCATCAATATGGAACATCAACATAGAGTTTCAGTATAGATCATCAATATACAATTTCATTGCGTCCAGCATAAGAGCAGTACACAGCATCAATGTACAGTCACGTAGACTTGCTCAGCTAGAATTGGTTGTCCATAATTGCCTTGGGATGGGAATGGATTGAACGCCTTTTTCGAAAGGGAAGAGTCTTTTTTTCAGACTGACTCTGGTGTCAGATTTCACGGTATTTAAGCATTCATACTTGGTCTCTATTAAGTCTCCCACGCAAAGCTGTGTGGTTTGCGTAGGCATTCTCATGTTTGTTTTTTATGTCATGTTTTTGTCATAGCTTATGCTTGTCCCATGCAAAGCTACTGTATGCATTTTCAAGACCTTATTTGGTCTTGTTTTTCAAGATAGGTTTCGCAATAGCAGAGGCGTAGAACCTTCTAGTGTTTATCCATGCTGGCGGGGTCTGGCGTGGCCTGGTTTATCTTCTCACTATTGGTTAAGTTTTTCTTCGTGGGTGTATCAATATTTCGCAACATATTGTGGGTGTCTTCTCAGGAGCTCTTGACCTTGTTTATGAAATCTTCTGGTATTTTTCCAGTTCGTTGAAGCCTGGTGTGGTCTTCTTGTTTCATTGTGATTGGTTGAAATTGACATGAGTGTGTAATAATTCTTTATTGTTTTCTTATTGCACAAAGCTTTGCAGTATTAGCTTTACATTACTTTATCTTGGTTTGACGTCAGTGTCACGTGAGTTATTCTGTTAGAATGACTTCGCAAGTAAAAGCCGGTTTATACTGGTTTGACGGTATCTAAGTTTTTTATCTTTCCAAGATTCTATGGCTTTTGTCCAGTTTAAATTCTTTTTACAAGGTTTGTGTTTTCAACCTTTGTTCTTCATTTTCCTTGGTGTCTTTGCTTGTCATCTTTTTGATATTACGTTTTGACAAAACTGTTGATGGTACAAAGTGCCTTCAACATCCGTGTCGAAGTTGATGCTAATGAAATACAAACTTGTACCTAAGCGCTTGCAAACACTAACCGAAAGTAAAACAAGGAGAAACGCTTTTCGTGGCTGCAAAAAAATTTTTGCCCAAATTTGATCTTGCTTTCCCAAATAACGTATAAACAGCAAGTCTTAATATTAAGGCTAAAACGTACCATTGTAAACTAATCAAGGTTTTTGCATGCCTAATTACGCTTACCTATTACCGGGGTTCAAAGCCGTACGCATTCAACTAGCAATCAATATTCTGCATAGCTATATGTGAACAATATTTATTGCGTTGTAAAATGTTGGCTGATTACAATAAAATCCTCCCAAAAATTGCTGTTTATGCCACTACGCGTGGAAGGTGTTGTTCAGAATCTTCATTTTCAAGTTTTTATATACTCTTTAAACTTATTCTTCCAATACGATCATCCTAATAGTTAAGATCTGTTCTTCTCTAGCATAGATGTGTGCATGTGTGTTGGCCACACTGGCAATCAATCTGGAAAAGGAGTGAAATATCGGGTTACGATCTAAAGTATTACACTGCCGCAAATAGGTCAAGTATCAAGTAATTAGAGGGAAAGGAGGGAATTTAATACATAGCACATATTGCAGCCTAACCTTCCACATTGGCAATCTTCACTGCAACATGTAGTACTTAATACTACAACTTACTTAAACGTTTACAGCTTCCAAAGTCACATTATGAAAACCAAAAATCCACTCCAGTTTAGAAAGTTAAATGTGCACTGAACACAGCATGCTAAGAAAAAATAGCAATATGTAACTGATACACGCAAATACTGCAGCTTATATGATCAACTGCCAAGGAAAGTGTACAAATGCACATTTCCAGTGACAAATGATTTATAACCTCAACAAGAACATTTTATAAAAATGGCAGTGCTTCACTGCAGTGTATTAGCATAAGCGATCACAGCATTAAATTGAAGCAATAAAATTTGGCAAGATGCAACATATGCAATTCATTGCATGAAACAAACGGCAAATATGAAAACCTAAACAATATAAAATCACAGCTACATTACCACCACGCAGCATATTACAGGTACAGTTAGGTAGTTAATTTTATTCATGAATACTTCATGGAAACAGATTTGCACTTGCAAGTCTCACAACATTAAGCAAGTTTGAAACAAGAAAACTTCACACTGTCATATCACAGATACACTACCGCAAAACATTTTGTAGCTACAGCTACGTTTCATTTGAACACTTTACAGCATCATCAATATGAGGTTTACAAAAATTAGGGTTAGTTGGAATGGTGAGTTACCACTACATCTGGGGTTTACAACCTTTTGCTATTGCCGGCCGCATTATTTTTATTTATATGAAGTACGGCCGCCAATGAGTTTTGAGTTATATTTATGACATACATTTAATTAGAGAATAGGTTACTGCCAAGTGCGAACCAAGACAGAATACATTTTCAAACACAAATTGCGTATTTATTTCATAACTCTTTGTGACATCACCATCCAGATTGTTACGCATCGTGTCGACTGATTTTCTTGCGTTTGTTTTGTGTCAATATACGCCAGCATGGCCGTCAAATCTTATATTTTAAATTACATGTTGAGGGCCGCAAACTTCATTATCGAAGGTTGCAGGTTGTGCGGTTGCAAAAGCTTGCCCTAGTTATGATTAAACATGTACTGTGACGGTTCAACCACAATCACGTGGAGCCTTAACATTTTCATCAATAATTTCCCATTATCTTGGTGGCGAGTAAAAAACAGTTTTGTCAGGTAATCAGAGTCCAACCTGTACATAGGCTGAAATTGTTACAACTTTCATCTGCTTTTGATTGCCACCCTATCCTAACTAAATTTTAATCATTCAACTGCAACGGGAAGACTCAGCAGCACACTCTAACGCAAAAAGATGCTTTTTATTTTGTAAGTACTGAGGGCATTGAAACTGCCATTACTTACGTATAGCTTGCAATCTCTTTTATGAAGCGCATGTGACTAAAATGACAAAAAGTGTATTTACAATCGATTGTGACTAAAATGACAAAAAGTGTATTTACAATCGATTGGATTTTGTTATTTGAACGCCCACGGTGAAGCGGAACAGTCCGGTTGGCTGATCGAACTGCCGCAAGGAAGGATTGCAATCGAGGAAGTTGTTGATGTCACCGCGCTAGCCCATTCGGCCAAAGAGAGCTCTCCCCAGTTGCGTCGCGGCTAGGCTATTTAATTTCGACTTCTGTCCGGTACTTTCCTTTGGTACTTTCCCTTTGGAATTGCTCGCTTGCATGTAGTGGTACTCTACTACTCGAATAGCCACTGCACACGGATTTTAAAAAAGACTTAAACCGCTTACGTCAAAATGGATAGATCAGATCAGCGGTTCCCAAACTTTTTTGAACACGACCCGAATTTGGGTGATTTCGCAGTAAGCTGCTAAGTTCGTTCTAAATGTCAGCAATCTATTCCTTCCTCAAGTAGCCTACTTAAGCTACACACAGGCAAGCAGTGGTAATGTTGATACACACAACCCCGGTTTGGATCACCTCGGCACGACCCATTTTTTGACCCTTCGCGAGTCTTGTTTGGGTTTTGACCTATACTTTGAGTTGGGAACCACTGGGCTAGATCAGCTTACCAACCTCTGTAAGCTGCGGCGACAAGTACAGGGTGTTTCACAATTGTTGAAACAAGGCGATTGGGCACAAATCCAGGATTTTAAATGATACCACAATGATGATTACATTTATTGAAAGGTGAAAAGATAACATTTTATAATCTACAACTGTTTGTCC
>JGI24158J21664_10000250_pt1 | contig 43216 bp, 36 predicted proteins | sample Ectturendosymbi3_FD_21664 | JGI IMG/M metagenome (IMG submission 21664) | reverse complement strand
TAGTGCTGCTTTTGTTTAGGCTAGGTTGTAGATGACCGGCTAACTCACTGTAGGCTACTTGGTGAAAATGCAGATAAACTTTGCTTTCTGCATGACAGTCTTAAACTGTTGATATGGAACTACTGAGAATTGACAAATCAGTTGAGGTATTTCATTTCACACCAATGCCAGTACTTCAGCTGCAGTAACTAATGGAACTAGTGTTTCTTTTTAAGGACATGCAGTTATTTAATGTTACATTACATCAAAATTCCAAATTTGGTTCTTTACGACATGGATTGACTTTTCAAATTTTAAACCCACTGAGTTGCAGAAGAGTCTGAAAGGTTGATTTGTGAAATATATACAAAAACAAAATTTCACAAGATTTATGCAGTACAGTAACTGTTAACGAACATACTATCAAAGACCAAAAAAGTTGCTGCTGTTTTGGAAATATTTTCATTTTGGCAATGGTTAATTGAATACATGTTGTACTAATTTTAACCTCCTTAACTCGATGCTCCATTTTGTACTTCCTTTTCATTGTTCAGCATCTTTCAACTTTCAAGCATTGTTTTTGCTTTTTCGGGTTTAAACACGTAGGCAGTTCTCTTACATTCAGTGTTCTGTTCTTATTGCTTTGTTATTTTAACATTCTTTTTTATTCATTGCACTGTTTTTATTCATTGTGAACAGTTTATACTACGCTAACAAGTTAGGCTAATCAAGTATTGAAATTGCTGCAATTTCAAAAATTCTAGCTTATAAATCCTGATTTTTAAGGTTTCGAAAAAAGGTAAGGCACAAAATACATCATATTTTTGATAATGAAGCAGAAAGCAAGATTTAAAAATTTTGGAAATATCGGTATCGGGCGATATATCGGCCCATGAATGGCCGATATATCGGTATCGGCCTCAAAAAAGCCATATCGGTCGATCTTACACTCTTTGTTCTACGGAAAGGTTTCATTTTCTGTCATGTTTTGCGAAAACAACAAATAAAGGCAAAACCCTTTCGTTATTGTCATACAACATGACCATAGATAACTTTGCGTACAGATGTTGCACGGCAAAAGTTGCAGCTGCGTTCTTACAACGAATCGCACCTTGTAATTTTTATCTTTTGAATAAGCCGTCCCCAACAACTCTCATTCTCTTGCCCACGATGCCGTAGGTTTTTTATAATAATTTCCCTTGATGTGTTCCTTGCATACACAGATTTCGGGGTCACGCTAAGGAAAACGAATTCAGCTTAAAGTGTTTGACCAGCATACCGTAAGTAGGTGGTTAAATTTTTTGCATTTCGAATTGAATCAATAAATATAAGCAGGTTTTCAACGCCAAGCGAAATTCCTAAAACCACAACTCTCAATATTTCGATGCAGTGGGCGAAGTTGTCCAGCAGGTTAGGAAGGGAACTTGTTTTTTGATTAAACGTGAGTACAGGCCCTGTCGCTGAACTGCGGTGCTGCAATGATTGAAAAAAAAACAGAAAAAGACGCACAGCTTCAACATAACTGCCGCAAATGGCGACCAGAAAAATTCATCACAGCCACACCTTCAACCTCTCGCGCAAACTGTCCCGTTCTGTCGTCATGCGGCGAAGATCAGCGATCGCTGTGTCCCGTTCGTTCTCAACTCGACGCAGGATCGCCTGGGCGGTCAAGGACGCTTTGGGCGACTTCGGCGAGCGGACGTATTCGCGGCGCAAACGCTGTAGCTCCTCGTTCGCCTGTTGCAAGAACATTTGATCCGGTATGAAAAAGGGAGAAGCAACTGCTGCCAACAGCACGTGCAGCGAGCAACCGACGCTTCTGGCTTAGCGCTGCTGCCAGGTGCGCCAAACGCACCGTTTAGTGAGAAGTTTGATGGAAGGGGTGAATTAAAGTCCTTGTATCTTTACTGAAACGAGTGGAATGAAATTTTGAAGGAAACGTTTTTTTGAACCTTCAAATTTCAACATAACTGCAATAAAACATTCCACCAATCTTAGGCAATACACAAGAATTGAATAGCTTACACAGGAAACTCAAAGCTAAGCAGAACCATTTGAAATCTCCAACGCAACTCAACTTTACATAACGGCGACTACAGTTAACTTAGCTTTTCACAAAAAATTGCCAACACACTTTAGTTTTAAAATGCTGGTCAAACAAATGAAAGGTATTTCTGTAAATACTTGCTGTTGCCTGATTCTTAAACCTATGTCTTTGCTGTAATTTTTCCTTGCGTATACCATGACTACATACGCTCTCAGTAACCGCAATCAGTCAATTTTCTTGTTGGCCGGACCCCTCGGCTTGACGGAAGTGCAAGACATGAACTTCGATCCTCAAAGATACTTTTAAGATTAAAATAAGTGCAAGCAGCAACTGCACGATGTCAAAATCTAGCACTTCGGATTTCCATGTAAAAACCCTCCCCTTGTCCTGACAAACAGCCAACAAAACTCCAAAGGATAAAATATTTGAAGACCGCAGACGCAACCTTAATATGTAATCGTATCTGGTAGTGTTTTTTATAATTGAGATTCTTACGGGCTCCTCATTGTCAACGTTATAAACGTTGATAGCTTCGCTTGTACAAATCAGTGGTGTTCATTAATTTATGCGAAATGACGACTACTTACCTCCACCTTTCAACATACCTGTACGCCATTGGACCGACTAGCATGCGATATAAACAATTAGAATTCAGCTCAATCACCTGCTCGTAGAGGACATTAGTTTTGTCCCGCTCCTGCGTGAGCACTTTCACATTGCTTTGAATCTCAGCCATGTGCCTCTCGAACTTGTTCAGCATGCTTTGGAGTTCGTCGCGTTCCCTTAGCAACTGCTGATACGCATCGCTGCCCGAGCCTGCCCCCTGCAACATCGACCAACATTGATATTGAGCAATAAATACACCGTTAATTGCATATATGGTACACATTACACAAACAAAAAATTGATCCGATCAGCTTAAAAGCTGACAATATCGAAACAGTTCAAGATTTGAAGCGAAACCTACCTCCAACACAGAAACATGCATTAGATATTCCTTTGCAAGTATCTTACAATGAAATGCAGATCACTTTTTTCCAAAAATCTGCTGCAGAGCAGCTATAATGTTTCGAACAAATCAAAATGCCACACTCAAAACTTGTTTATGTTTGTCTGCGTATCAAAATAACCCCTCCAGCAGTATTAAAGTCCTGGCGAATATTTCGACTTCGATCACATTACAACTACATTTGTTTGACGATAACTCTAACACTTAGAAAAAAAAAGCAAGCGGACAAGATCCATTTCGGGTTGGTTAAGTGAAGTGTAACGCAATCTTCGCTGGTGAGCGCATGCGCGACAGAGTTGAAGTTCAACGTAGTTAGTTCGCTTTGTGACAAACAACCCATGCGTGCGTCTGTAAATGAAGGAATAAAGGAAAGCATGCATGGCATTGCAGGAAAGCAACACCATCAGGGGTAGACTTTTATGACCAGCAGATGAAAACATCTCGTTGAATTATACATTTTCAAAACAATCAGAAAAAGAGTGACGAACCGCACAGCAACGGAAACAAAGCGACTCAACAGACCATGTTGACGTGCAGTTTTCGGTTCCTCGCTTGGTCAGGTCACGAATCAGAAAAGCACCGAATGTGTGCGATAAAATCTTCTCCAATAACACGCTGAACGAACTCGAAGAACAGCAAACTGATGCAAAATTTTGCGAAAGAACGACGCAGAACATCTCTGCGCCCCCCATGCACGAGCAAACAGGATGAGCCCGATAATGCACAGTTAGCAAGTCGCACCGCAAGTCCAGCGACAGAAACGTGAGGCGGATTACGCAAGCCGAGCCAGGCTGTTCATCGCAAACAGAAGAAGCGAAACCCAAATTAGAGCGGAGTGGCAATCGATGATGACCAGTGCACCTCATCGCGGTGGCAAACCAAGCTTGTCAAGATCGCATGCTACGCGTCAACCTCTGGAATACCGCACCGATCTGGCAGCAGCAGCAGCGACATACGACGAGCGCGCCGAGGCTCGGTTCCCGCGCGAGATCGCACTTAGCATGTTGTGCTCCCGCTTGAAGAAATCGCGCTCGCTCTCTACCTCCGCAAGACGTGCCACAAGCGCCGCTCGGTCGTCCTTTGATATGATAAAGCGCCCAAGGCGTTTCTTACCAACGCGGATCGGATTTCGGTCGAAGAGGTCTTTACTTAAACGCACTAAGCATACTGAAGGGTGAGGCTTAAGGTAAGTTCGTATTGTAACCTCATTTTTTGAATCACATCACCCGGTCAGTGTTAATGCTAAACACAGACTGCAGGCTCCACATTCAACAGTGTTCAGCTTTATTGAATGTCTGCTTCTTCTCGCAAAAGACAGACGTGCACATTCACTTTTTCAATGAACTTCTGCTTAGACCAAACGAAGACAGTCGCGTCTATCAAATGTTTGACCGACATCTAACATTGGTCTTTGCTCACGAGGCAGCTTGGTCGGTGTCAGTTATGATCATAGATGTTTTAAGCTATCAGTTGCGGATAAATATAGCACAGATACAAGATTTCGTTTGAGAAGCAACGTCAACATTGCCATTACGACTGTTGGCCAACAACGGCGCAAGGTACTCTGCCAATTGGGAGTCAACATATCTTCATCGCTTCAATTATCCATTACAGCTTAAGTCGTGGAAGATGGGTAAGCTGATTTGCATTTGTTGAGTATTTTTGTGTACGATTTTAAAATGTCTGTTTCCTTATTGCACAAAACCACCAAGGGTTAAGCTGTTTGCATGGTGTCGCGCAGTAGCGACGGCAAGAAAAATGAACCGATAATCTTATGCAACGATTTCTACCGGCGGTGTACATAACCGACACAAGATAAAACAAACTAGAAACAGTTAGAAATGATTTATATGTACACAGGATTGTTCAAATGCGCACTAACCTTTTTCGGAGTAGTCCGGGCAGGACTTCTCGAACGAGGACTTGATGACCTGCTCACTTTTGCTTTGCTGTCCTACACAGAATAACACCAAGGTGTGTTGGAAAAACGTTGATATTGAACATTTCACAGACAGGCTGTTCTTGCACTGTTAACAGTTTTACAGTAACTCTTGCTCTTTCCTATAATTTCAAAGAGCATAAAGCTAATCCAGTGGCCTTCGACATACGAGCGCCAGCGGAACAGAATACTTACCCTAATCATAGCCTGTAGCACGTCGCATTCGTTTCTGTAATGATCTCTCTCTTGTTCCAGGGTGCGCACGAACGAGTCCAATTTACTGGGAGACTTGTCGCGTTTCCTTGCACGGGAAGGACTCACTCTGTACTGCTCCAACTCCAGGACCAGGTTTTTTTCTGACAAAGAGGTGCCGTTGACAAAAAAGCAATGACTGCTTATTATTATTATTGTAAGCGAAAAAAACCCACACATGTTGTGGTTCCTATACAAACCAATGAAAATTCTGCTCAATACTTACCTTTAGCAGACAGAGATTGAACTTTTTCACTTAGCAGTCGCTTGTCAGATTGTACTTTGTCAAGAAGGTCATTCAAACGCTCAACGTCGAGCTTGGTGGCATCGAGTTCTAACTGTATCTGGCTGTTCTCGCTCATCAGGCGATCTCTTGCCTGGCAAAAAAACAATGACGATCAGAGCAGTTTTTGTTGTTTTTTTTTCCACCCAAAACACAGATTGCGAACATTTTGGAAAAAATATGCGGCCGACGGGCTTGGGAGAGTGTTGCACTAATGCAACATGTTTATATAAACGCCACCTACTAAGTCATCCATTTTGATGGTTTTGGCATAAAACTCATTAAAGTTGCAACTTGGCAGGTTGCACGACTGGATCAGCAGATTTTAAATATCAGATGGACCTATTAAGCGCTTTCTATTTATACATATTGCACTTTGTAGACATTGCAATGCCAACATCAACCACTGCAAAGCACAGAGGCGACTGTCAGGACGGTAAAATGATAAACAACCCGTTGTAACAGCAAAACTGTATGCCAGTGGTTACAACGCATTTCAGTTTGTTTCTTGAACTGCTTTAAGAGGTTTTGCATCTGTATTAGCTGTTTAAAAAATCTGTAACTTACGGCATATTCCTACTTTTAAGCAGAAAGTATAAATTCTGTAAATCAAATTTAGATTTGCGTTTCATAAACCTATAGAACAAACACAAAATTGTCGGCAGATCTTATGGAGCCATACCAAACGGCAAGCCTCAAATCTTAACATATGCTATCCGCAGGCAAGAAGTAAGAGTGCTATAGTGCTTTCAACGAATATTTCCGGGATTCCAGATGATTAATCAGCGTCATCTGTGGATATAGGCATAAACGCGATAATATACCGTAAAACTTCGTGTTAAACTCACAAAATTGTTCATGCTGTAACTATTGTTTAATGGCAGATGAAATATCTACTTCAGACTGCACCGTGTCACACATCAGCCAATGGCTGTGCAGTANGAGTGCGCGTAATATTACAAAAACAATAAGAGTTTCACTATATTCGCTTATTACTCTTTGGGAGTGTCACAACCGGTCTGCAGTGCCCATTTCCGCTTGCTCTGCGCCGTGGGCCATGCGACTACTTTCGCAGTGAATGCTGCATTGGTGGCAAACCAATGAAGTTTTCCCTCGCACCCATTCATTAACGTCGAACACGAGGCTGAACAGGCCGCAACTACCATTTTTCAAGTCGTCGGTGTGACCCCTGACTGGGATTTGAACCTACTCTACCACCTTCAGTGGCGCGCGCTCTATCTCACTTACGCGCTACATATCTCGTTTCATATTAGCAGTGAAAATGGGCCTCTGCCTACACAGGCTAAATTGCAATTCCTAATACTAGCTCAGAGGTTCCCAACCGGGATACCGTTAGCAATACTCACGGGTACCGCGAGCTGTTCATACCTTCTTATCCATGTTCAATACGTCATTAAACCTCTAAGCTAAATTTGAGCGGGTTCCCCACTGGGTCACGCAAAGTACTTCTCTTCGGCAAGGTGCTATAAGCATGAAAAGGTTGGGAACCAATGCTGTAGTTGCTTTGTTCGAATGTTATCCCATTTCCACTCCACGTGGACAGCAATTTTCCGAACAATGTATTCCGATAACGATTTGTAGCTGGTCACTGACGGTACCCACGGTAACCTGGAGTACTTTTTCTGTGCCTCGCACCGACCAGCGTGGCGGCGACGTAAGCGACTCGAATGAACACAACCACGTGACAAGTCAAAAGCTTTGTTCCGCTTCGTTGCGAGATTTCGGAAGAACGAACATTTGCACCGTGCGTAAGCAGCACAGGCTGGCAGGACTGTTCAAAACGGTTTGCAGCAGTACTGGACGGTCGACGCATCATCATTCGGTCTGTGTCGCGTTATGAAAAAGCAGAACACTTTGGTGATTTGTACAGAACATCTTCACCACAATCAGGGTAAAAACCAAGGCAGAAACACTAGGTTGCAAAGGTTAGTGAAGGCATAGGATGCGAGGCGAGGTATTGTAAATTTTGTCAATAATAGTCGATTAAGGGCTGTGTTTGTGAACTCTCAGGGGAAACGAAGAGAAATCAGGGCAAACCAGGAAACGGCAGTTGCGGAATGAAACGTAACAATTCAGATACATTAATTCGAAAACGTGAGCATCTGAACCATACTATCAATCTTACGTTTCAGAATAGGCGCCTTGCACACATGACGAAAAAAGAATAATTATGCACAACGAAATGGCAGCCTGGTTTCGCCATTGCATCGTAGATTACAGCTGTGACCAAATGATGTTTCCTATAGCTAATTTTCCGAACGATATGTTCCGATGACGTGTAAAGCATTTTTGTCACTGTCTGTCGAAAGGAAGAGTAAATATTTATTAGTTTACAGATTTCTGTCCATTTTTGTCACATACTCTACATGGTATGTTTACGGTACTAATAGTATTAAAAACCTCATATTATGTTTATATAACCTATAGAATAACCTCATATCTATGGTTATGTACAAATCAACAGAAGGTCTAACCTTCAACCACACGACTTGCAAGAATAGTAGGCTACGATTGAATTCCAAAGTGATCATGCAGTTTAACCAAAAATTTTTGTGTTTGATTTTACCGATTTGAATTTCCACACTTGAGTCCCTGGTCTTTCTAATATGCTAACAAATACCTCAATATCGTTCATTTTTCATTTATTACAACATAGCAAGCCTTGAGAGAAATTTTATCATGAATTTTCAAGGCATCTGATGTTAGTGTGAGCAAAACGTTCTTCAAAATATCCATCAAGCATTTCACTGACCAACTATATATAACCTTATTTGCTGAACTTCATTCACTAACAGTGGTGGACTTTGTCTTCATATCAAGAAATCTATTTTCTATTACACACCAAAAAAGAATTTAATTGATCAAGAATTACATAAACAACAGATAAAGGAAATTTATATTGAAATGCTTAATAATTACACCCTAAAATCTGTTGAAATTGGATGCACTATTTTCACCCTCACGATGACATTACAAATTTCTAGAAAACCATTTAAAATACTTTTGAGGGAGTTCAAAATCCAATCAACTTTACGATATTCTTGGTGACTGCAACAGAAGTTAATTTCCAAAGGCTAAAAACTTGGCAAATGTCTGAATTATTTTCGATTTTTTAGTAATCAATCGCTTATAACTTTTGCCACCAGAATAGCAAAAAAAGAGTAATCCATCACCACAGTATTAGAATGTGCACATACATAGAAATCTTGGTAGAAATTCAATCAGGCACAGTATTTTTGATATAAATAACCAATTACCAAAGTTTGTTTAAATCCAAAAGGACAGCACATGGAGTATGGCCAATTGTCAAGAAACACAATTTCAAACACTTCAAATTTGAGAAGTATCTGTATGACTGTCAACATGTTTTTTAGTTTATTAACCTATCAATTCATGAACCTCATCAGTAGTTTACAAAGTTTTTCCTGTTTCTAGAGGTTATAAAGAAGCATGCCCCATTGGAAGAACGTTTTCACCACCTAAACCCTGGGTATTCAAAGCAATTGTGATGAAGTGATGATTACTTGAATGATAAAAACAATGATGTTGCATGCATTAAATATATTCTATTCAGTAACGCTTTGATATGATTAAAAAATCAATAGAGCAATATATCAATACACAAATCAACCAGAATGGCCTGATTTCTAAAGAACATAGAGCATTTATAATGATTTAACTGAAAAAAGATCCAATGCAATCAGTATATTAAAAATTATTGATTTAATACACACCACTACCCATATTAAATTGCTAATTCGTTTTATGAGGACTACATAATTGTTGGTACTTCACTTGCATTGAACACCTGTTGGTTTCTCCAAAGCAATCCAACATCCATCCCAGTGAAAATCCCTGTCCACCAAAACTTGTCCAAGCTTTTAATGTTTGAAAATGACAGGGTTTATTTCCTAACAAACTTCAAGCAGCTAAAAAGTTCTACTTATCAACGAAAAGGGCACTGGCACCAAGCTTCAACTTGCAAACTGAGTAATTTAAGAAAGAAATTTGTCAAATTTTATTCAGCTTTTGAAAAAATGGAGCATTCTATGCAACACAATCTGAATTCAGACCTAATCATTCAACTACTACATGGTACCTCACCAAACCTTAAACTATTCAGCTGATTAAAAACAGTTTAGAGTAGACAATAACATTGAATACCATGCTGGAACCATCAATGGCAGTGTTGCTCTAGGATAGATTCTGGGTCCATTTTTCAACTTTATACAAACTATATGTTTACAATAACAAATTTTACTTCTTTTTTATTTGCAGATGATCCTGCCCATTTTACCTCAACTCCCTAACTATCAGATCTACAAGCAATGAGAAATGATAAACCAGCGCATGTGTGGTAATAATTACAGGTTAATAAACTTACACCAGGCCTTGATAAAAATATCTCCTTGATCGTCAGGGAAACAAAAAACACATTTTGATCAAATGGTAATGCCATTTAACAACAACTACCTTCAAAGATCTTCGGCTGTGAATACCTTTGTAGTGAAATAACCTATCTCTTTATCGGTCTACCCGTGCTAATATCCTCACATCAAAAATTTCTTCTTCCACAAGTAATTTGTACAAACTTAGCGTTATGTTCCCTCATGCATTCTTAAAAACATTTCTTATTTCTTAATAAAACCTGTCCTTGTCTATGCAGTACGAGTCTGGAGTTCCTGCGTTTGCAAATAAAATTAACCCACATTAGATGCCATACAAAATAAAGCTATAGGATGTCTCATGNACTGNTGGAATAAGATGATCAAGACTGTCAGATTTATAACAAAAAGCCATCCTGTTAATAAAGCACATGGCCTAATACTTGGAAGGTTATGAGCACAAAATGTACAACAATGTTCCAAAATCACTGCCAACGACTTTATCCTACGTTCTAATTCCAACAATATTTTCTTAGCGTTAGGAGTCCAGTGAGCCCAGTCGCTCAAACAAAGTGTAGGCTATAGTACCAGACCAATATTTAATTTTGTGACTAACTGGTTGTAATGACTTTGTTGAAGTTTTGTTCTGCGGTATTAGCTAGCCAAATCTGCTTAATCGTGTTCTCTGTTGTTTCCCTTTGCTTGGGTTGGTTGATGGGTGGTACCAGCGTTTTGTCCTTTTTGCGCCTTTTCTTATTAATTAACAAACATATTTCCTTACAACACCATTATGCTGGTTGACATGTTTGACCTTTTCCAAGGTTATTCGCAATTTCCGCGCTTGTCCAAAATAAATTGTACTGATTACACCGGGCTTATTTTCCAGGCTGCTAGCCAGCTCGATTTGAAGTAACTGAGCACAAATCTATGGCCAGCATCCAGACTCTCTGTTACATAATTGCGTGGCTAGGCAGCCACGATGTGTCAGCAATCCTATATCCGCGCGAATCTGAATCCCGAGAAGTGAAAGATCTGAGCGGGAGGTGGAAGTTCCGTGTGGATGACTCGCTTGATCGACGGCAAAGCTTCACCGATCAGTGGTGGATGTCGCCGTTGGCAGAGAACGGCCAGGTTATTGACATTCCCGTTCCTTCAAGCTACAATGACATTACGCAGGACAGAAGTATCCGCGATTTTGTGGGTTGGGCATGGTAGGTTCTTTTGACTAAAACCCTTGTCGAAAACAGTCATTTTATCTGTGCAGGGCCTTCGACTATTGTGCACCTTCAAGCACGTGGTGTCCATGTGCCGCTGCAACAATCTGCGAATACTACAGAAGGTGCAGTACCCAGAAAAGTAATCCGGCGAGCAATGTTATCTATCACTGCTTTTAAGGTATGAAACCACATTTTACGCGCCTGGTTCTTGGAACAACAACACAACAGCAGTTTGGCTTCGAATCGGCAGCGCACACTACACAGCAATCGCCTGGATGAACGGAAACGAGGTATTCATAGCGAAATCACCTTGAGGAAGAGATTTAGGCTTGGTAATAACTAACTACATATACATCCGCCAAACTAAAAATTTTGAATGCGCTGATGAACGTAAAGCAAAAAAGCAACTTATTTCCAAATTGGTGCAACAATAATCGTCTACAGAATTAGTCAGGTCTTCAAAATTTCAGTGGCAAGTGCCTACATTACACACGAAGTTTAGTGGCAATCCTACCACCAATATTTTACAATACAAACAAAATCACATGCATTTTAGCTTAAGTACGCGTTTTGGCAAAACTTAGGATATCATTACAAATCCCAGGTTGTAAAGATTTTAAAAAATGTGCAAATCCATGGCCCAACCTTTCATGTTTCATTACCATCTGCTTATCAAAAAGACCGCTATCTTCAAAAAACGGTTTATTTCTTTTTACTGCTGCAGGTGGTCCAGCACGATGGAGGTCACCTACCCTTTGAATGCGAAATGAGTCGCTATTTGCACTTTGATCGCTCTAACCGCCTCACAATAGCAGTGAACAACACGCTTACCCCCACCACATTGCCGCCAGGACGAATTCTGCATTATAGCAAAGATGACGGTTATCCTGTGAATTACTTCACTCAAGTAAGAAAATGCTAGGAGTGATTGTAGCATGGCAGTTGATATCATTTCACAATTTTTTCTTTTTTTACCTTAGAGTTACGAATTTGACTTCTTCAATTACGCTGGAGTTCATCGACCAGTCAAACTGTACACTACGCCTATCCTATCCATCAAAGACATCTTCACCACGAATGCGATAAACCAGAGTTTGAATGCAGCCACAATCACCTACAAGGTCAGCATCTCACACCTGACATTGGGGGCAAGTAGCACAAAGAACAATGCCGAACCCAGGGCAAAATATAATGTAGCTACCATTCTGACAGACCGGAAAACGAACAAAGTGGTAGCAAATGCCACCGGTATGGAAGGAACTTTGCATGTAAGCAACCCGAAACTGTGGTGGCCTGTTGGAATGCATGATAGTGACATTGCACATATGTATGTTTTGACAGTTCGCTTATCCTTGGCTGAAAATTCGCAATTGCCTTTGCCTGCAACCGATGTTTACCGACTGCCTATAGGCATACGGACAGTAGCTGCTCAAGGAACGTCATTCAAGATAAACGACCGGCCCTTTTACTTTCTGGGAGTCGGCAAACATGAAGACTGGAACGTCAGAGGCAAAGGGTTCGATTGGCCGATGGTGGTGAAGGATTTTAACCTGCTGCAGTGGCTAGGCGCAAATTCCTTCCGCACCAGTCACTACCCCTATGCAGAGGAGATCATGCAAATGTGCGACGAACAAGGCATTGTTGTGATCGATGAATGCCCAGCAGTGGGTATGCGGTCTGCCGACAATTTTGTTAACGCCACTCTTAGCCACCACCTGGTTGTGATGGAAGAGCTCGTGGAGAGAGACCGGAATCATCCGTCCGTGGTGATGTGGTCCGTTGCCAATGAACCAGCATCCCAACTGCCGCAAGCCGCCGATTACTTTAAGGTAAAGAGCTTCGAACATAATTTTGGTGGTAACTTATGGGCNCCGCATACCACTCGTGACACTCCCAAAGGAGCGTTAGAAACCGAGNATAAACGAAACTGAACTGAATCTAGNATTTCACAACTTCTAGTTTACTCGAAAATATTGCAGGCTTTGCAACCAATTAACGTTGCGTAATAATTTTTGTAGTTATTATTTGGCTTAAGTCAGTTGGCGAGAGAACGAAACGTGAAACGTTCCTTTGTTTGCGGGATCGGAGTTAACGCTTGGGCTCTCTACCGCCCGCCACTCATCGGCGGACAGATCACCCCACATCTCAATTGTGTCAAACCAAACAAACAGCAAGTCTGAATGGGCTTCGAGCTCGTGAAGCATAATGGAAAGATCACCATCGATTTCAACAAACGCGCTCGGAATCATTCGTCGCGCTTGGCAACGGGTTGAGTGATGTAAATGAAGCTTGCTTCAGTCAAAATAAACTGAAGACACTGACGAAGAGTGCTGACAAACAAGGCCTACAAATTCTTTTAAAGTCCATTGGCTTGGCGTTGTTCAAGTCTACTTACGTATCACGACGCGAACATTTGATTCATGCCGTCAATCGACCACTGTTGGCCGCAGTTTTACTTTCAACGTAATAGAACACTAAAATATTGCGTAATCATGCACAAGGTTCTATTGAAAGCCTTATTGGACCAGTGTTTGCGAGTCTGCGTCATGTTTCTTTGCCGAGGTTGCAAGATTGTTGAGTAGAAATTTTTACCGCGAAAATGGGTCACACAGCCTACTTAGCAACCGAGACGTTTGGTGCACATCCACTAAAACCTGGGCTGTGATGATGCAGATTTAAATCAAACCATTGATGTAGTACCGAATAACGAAGACGAAAAACGATACTTCTTTTTAAAAACTGAACAATAGATATAATATGAACATTTCTNTCAAGATTGTCATTGAAAGAACGCGAGAGCTGGATGAAAGCCGACCAGTTACATTCGTCTGCAACGCACAATACGATCACGACGTCGCGACTCCGTTTGTGGATGTCGTCAGCATCAACCAATACGAAGGCTGGTACAGCGATCCCGGCCATACTGAAGTAATCGTTCCCCGCTTAACACGATACATTGACCAATGGCATCAGGTAACCTGGCGAGAAGTATGCACCGCAGCAATAAACGCTCGACAACTTTTTAGCATGACGTCATTGAAGTCCCCGCTTGCTTATATGAAAGATCAAATTCTGTCGTGTGAAATTTTCGAATACATATAAGCCAAGAATGTATATTTCTAAGTATGTGGTAAGGAACTTTCCGAAAATCAAGTGTTAACATATTTTTGATTGCTTTTAACAGGTAAGAGCGAAACCAATCATCCACATGGAGTGGGGTGCTGGAGCTATAGCTGGTTTTCATGCTAACCCGCCACTGATGTACACCGAAGATTACCTTTGTGACGTCATGCAACAGCACTTCCTTGTGTTTGATGGCGAACGAAACAAAACCTCGCCCTATCTCGTCGGAGAAATGATATGGAACTTTGCTGATTTTCTCACAGCGCAAACCACAACCAGAGCAGACGGGAATCGTAAAGGTCTGCTTACACGAGAGCGACAACCGAAGTGGCCCGCTTATGTCATCAGGGAGAGGTACAATAAGCTTAGAAACCAGACAGCAGCAACTCAGGTCTGCTGCGATGAAAGTCAAGATGTTCAGGCACAACTTGATGAGCTCATCAACAATAAAGTGCATTTCATCAAGGATCTATTGTAACGTTTAACTCTCTATTGGTGTCGATACCAGACACCCAAGAACGCCATGTCACATTTTTCGCGTCGATTCAAAGTAAGCATCAGCCTTTCCAATAATACTGTGCACTTATTTATCGATTGCTGCGCTTCTATTCGTCACCGTGCGGTCAACGCCAGCATGGACTCTGCTGCTTCAACATGCTTCGTACTCCTGTTTATTAAAGATGGCAACAACGACTCAAATCACAATGCTTTCACACCTGGTGTGGAAAATTATATGATGACGATTTTTGAATCAGCAATCATCCACTCAATTTAGCGATGATAAAATACAATCTATGTGGTGTTTTGCAAAATCCGTCACACCGTTGCTGTCATACCCATGTTTTTGTTTTTTTTATAGTGCGTCATAAATGTATTGCTGCGCGCGAATGCAAGAAATGACATTGAAATATGTCAACTGAATTTTCCAAAACCATGCTCTTTTCAGTCGTTTGAATACAAGGTTTCACTGCAAGTAGTTAGGAAGAACATGACAGTCCAAATACAGTGGACTCGAGAAAACCTTGACGCGCGACACCTCCCCCCACTGGTCAACAAGCCAAGAATATAAGCAAAGTTGAAGTCTGAAGAACATTTTCAGAAAGAAATCGTGTTTGGCATTAATTACCAAAGTTCAGATGCACAGTGCATCAGTGCGAATAAAGACTCAGGTCTGAACTGGAAGTCTTCACCATAACTTGGTCCCCAGAACACGCAGCTTATATTTGAGATCGGCAAACTTTAAATGAACTTTGCTGCAAACCATTTCGAAAACACTGTTGTCACAAAATGTATGTTGCCATACCAGTTTCCAAATGGGGAATGAAGCATCGGCATGAGGTAACTCATTGTAGTTATGCCAGAGCTACAATTGATTGACATCATTTTATGTGATAATCCCACTACCAACAAGTCTTGGTGAGAGTAAATAAAGCTTGCACTTCCAATGAGTTCTCAGCAACAAATCTAGCGGCTCCGCGATTGGAATACCGGGTTAAAGCCTGGATCGAATAACAGACTTGCGAAGTGAACCACTGAAGTGCCCCAAGCTTCGCAGGGAAAGTAATACTTAAATAAACAGGACGAAACCTCGGTACATTACATACGTGGGACGAAACGCAAAACCGGAAAGTTTACGTCAACCTCATAAAATTAAAAAAATACTAGCTCGTTTGACTCCTCAACGCAGGTTATGAGGAGTTTGGATTTACCTATACGAGTTTACAGCTGTGGAAACTTCCAAGATTAAAGCAAACCTCTTTATATATCGAACGTCAACAGCTTGTCCTACTCACAGACATGCAATCCGCTAGTTTCGACTCGATTCCTTCGCCTTGACGTTGCGACTGGCGCAACTCCAACTGCGCTTCGTGTACTTCTCGGTCGGCGGCGACCACGGCATCCTGAAAAAAGCGCAGTAAATGAGACTGACAGCATCTAGTGTACGCAGTGCGGGAGAGCACAGGCCATTGTTGAAAGGTTTGGCAAGTTCGCAGTGCTTCATTACCGCAGCGTTGCGGTACAACAAACTGTGTGGTTGTACAGGAATACCAGAGATTTAGCAGTTATGTTTCGTTCAACAGCTTGAAATTCGACACTCGGACTTAGAAGTTAGTTTGTCAGACACTTAAACACAGTTAAAAGACCTTTATACAGCAAAAGGTCCCACAGTGCAGCCTATTCACAGATGTTGCAAGCATTCATTGCTCCCTCACCTGCTTCTCCTGCTCGAGCTGCTGCGCCAGACGGTCGATGTCGCGGAGTTCGGTGTGCAGTCGATCGACCTCGCGATTCAAGCGCTGGCTTTCTGCGACCGACAATGCTTTGCTTTCTTCCAACTCCCTGATGCGATCTTCTAGCTCTTGGTTGGTTTGTTGCAAGTAGTCGACCTGAAGCAATGTGTAAACCAATGCAGAGACTGTCGAAGCAGTACATCGTGAACTAAAATTTCACAAATTTGAATGTTAAATGTAGGGAGCTTGGTGGAGTCAGCAAATCTTCACAAATGCGGACATGGAGCGAGCATCACAGTATTTGATCACAACTACGGAGAAAGTTGAGATCAGTGGTGTAGGTGTGACGCCCTCCGTCGAAACGCAAGCATTTTGAGAAGAGTGGTACCGCTCTCATGATCAGCAGCTGTTTAACAAGCAAACTATAATATGGGTTAAATATTTATCTGCTGTGTACATCATTTGCGCTCAGCGGCAGGTCGACAGTCGGGCGCAGACCCAATTGCGGCAAGCCAAGAAATAAGCAATACCATCTCGTAAATATTTGAATATTCAGTAATCACAATACACGCCTGTCTGCACGCAACAAATTTTTCAGGCAAGCTTAGTGAATGCTCCAACTACGTAACATCCATTCATTCGCCGCACGCTTTTACACCAACTGCAATCGAACAGTTTGAACTTTGCATCAATGCTTCGCCATAGATATAGTAACCTACAGGCCTCTGTCTTTCACAAACGTTGAACAGACTTTCGTGATTGTCCTTCCTTACGATGGTGCTTCGTCAGAACGAGCGTCAAAGGTCAATTTAAGCTTCGTCGTCTTGAGACTGATTTTCAAAGTGCATTTTAATTCTTGGCTTCCGGGCTTCAGTTCATTCACATGTAAACGTGTTTATTCATATTCATGATCGCTTTTCCGATTTTCCTACTGCCGGAGCATTCATTTAAGACAAGTACCTGCAAATTGAGATGCGAGATCAGTCTTTCGTTGCTGCGGTTCTTTGCTTCCAGTGAAACCACATCCTGGGGCCGACCACCCTCCAGTGAACGGTTCAATCGATCGATCTCGCGGTCGCGACCTTCCACCTGAGAAGCAAACCACAGAAGTTAGCATAACATGTTTATCCAAGGCACATAATTTGGTTTCTTCAGAGTAAAAAATTCCAACGGCTCATCACATAAACCGAATGGCGCCAGACAGACACCGATGCCGCACTGCACATCTTGATTTAATACCTTCTAAGACAGCAATGCCCCGTAACATCTTACATCTGGCATGGCTCACCACACATCAATAGTCAGATGTTACGCAAGGTTCTAAATAACACATCAAGGAAATTCTTCTGCACCTTCATAGTGCAACAGAGTTGGACTAAAAAGGGTCGAACGCGTTTCGCACACGTGTACGAAGTTCAAAAAAGTATTTTGGTATGCGAAAAACAAAAAATATACTTGGTTAACCGATGAAATAAAAACGCATTGAAAGCAATAGGCGCATTCCTCATCAGACAATTTTGAAAGTCGGCGTGCTTGCTCCCATTTGATAAAAAAACCTCGGTCTGTTCAGACTGGCTTAAGAAAAAAATGAAGATGGAACCTGGCACCCATGCACTTCATACGTACTGGAACTCCGAAGACCATCTACCGTCACATTGGGGAACTGACTCAGGGGCCTTCACGGTTTACTATACAGCAGGGGTCTCCAAACTTTTTTGTCCGAGGGCCACATAAGCTATTACACAACAGTTCGAGGGCCTGAAATCTTACGCACTGTGATTGTTTCGTAATGTGTTACATTCTACGAAACCAACAAAATTTTCGTAATTATGTTATTTTTTCATTATTAGCAAAACGTTTTCGCGGGCCGGATTTGGCCCGCGGGTCGTAGATTGGAGAACCCTGCTATACAGTATTCGCGAAGGATTTCCGGCGAATACTTAGGAATTCGGATAAATATTAAAGATCGCTGATGGTGTATTTACTGTTCTATTTTTCTGAACGCTACGCGTACTAGAAGGCAGAGAAGATGCGCAAATTCCACTCTGGTATTGCGATTTCCTCGGTGTAGGCTACACATAGCGACAGCAGGGCTCTATCAAATATCAGGAAATCAATCGCTTACGACAATTAATCAACTCGCAAGATTTGCCAGCTTTCAATGTTCATGCTATACTAATGAAGCAAACCTTTAACCAAGCATACCATTCTGTTTCAGTATTGCCTTACTGTTGAAATTAGTTAGGTGCATTCATTCATTTCCAAACAGCTTGTAAGAGGCAGCTACTTATTGCAATAAAATCTGTTCAAAAAGGTCTACTGTAGTCTACGCATGAACCGATGTGTAGTTTACATCCTGCAAAAAATGCAGCATTACTGCGCAAAGAAGCAAGTTTTTGTGCTTCTGTCATCAAAAGCAATCTTTTTGCTCACTACTTTCGGTGGATTTCAGTTAGTTCTTGCATTCGACTTATTTTGCTTTGTAGCACTAGGATATCTTGCCACTGTGGCTAAGAAACCAGCGCAAGAAGTGAGGTACATTATAGCAAGTCTCATTCTTTGTTACAACATGTATACATTAAAGTTAGAGTGAAAAGTTTTTAGCAGACAAATCAGGTACCTACATAGGCGTAAGTGAAGGGGCATCGAGGAGGCGGTTCTCTCCCACAGTGATACAAAATGGTCAAAAAAAAACGCAGCGTCATTTAATTTTAGGGGCAAATGAAAAAACAGGGCAGTGAGGTACTGGTATTGAAAGTTGTGGAATGAAACGTGTAAAGAATGGAGATGATCGCTAAAAGACGTGAAGCGCTGATATTTTTTGGTTTCTGGTTCGTAAAATCGATACCGCATTTGCTCTTCGCTTTACATTTACGGAAAATTTGCTAAAACTTTGTCAAACTGTCAGACTATGGATGTAGACTTCCAGAAAAGTTTAAATCGTGCCTGGCGTCAGAAATCGACGCAATGATATTTTTAAGGGCAGACGGTTTTTACGTCGTGAATCGCCTTCCCGTACAGTATTGCTGCCGCTATGTTGCTCCCTCAAAAACTGATACATATGGGTCGTGGAGTTTATCTGGCTTGTTAAGAGTGAGATGGCGGGGGTGCTGTTCTATTTTCATAACTCGCTGCCAAACTCCGCCGGGTAACGCTCTTCACTCAACTGCTTTACGGTTTTCAGTTTAATAACCCGTTGATCCCTGATTCCAGCACGACTGTATCCTGGCTTTTAAGGGCATTCCAGAACCGGATTTATACCTCTCTAAACATCATCGCATTGGGTTTTTCTAACAGTGGAAACAAACTTCAACGGCATTCTTAATCTGGTTCATCAATTCGGTGAACTAATGACGAAACCGTACTAACTTCGATTCAAATGCACTTACCTTATCGCAATAACCAAAAATTAAAGCTGTTCTACAATTCTGCGCAGCTTCCAAAGACGCAATTGTAACAGATAACGTTCAGTAAATGTGTACGGGTGAGAAATGGCCGCTACAGTTATCCTTTTTCAATCCTTTTTATGAGACCACGGAAAACGGTAAGAAGGCTTTATACCAGAAACAGTAGGCATGAGAGAAACTAAATTCTTAACTGTTAGGTGCTGCTGAACTTTGTATTAACTTTACAAACTGTTTCGTTGATAACCTACCTGCGGACTGGTGGAAGGTTTCGTTCTCCTCCTGTATGACATATACCTCCACGCTTATGCTGGCCACAAGTAAAAGCCAATTTGTTCCTCTAATAAGTGCCAACTAAAAATATTTACACATGAATAGTTGCAGTGAACAAAAACTGAAAAACTTCAGATACATCATACGACTTCAAAGCAATTTTTCCAAAATATCCTCCGTCACTGCAGAGTTGATAGACACCTAGTCGCTATGGCAACAACTGAACTGCAAAAACTTCACAATAAGTACGTTCTTACATTTTCGACGAGCCTAAACTTTCTGCAGTTATTTCAGCCTGGTTCGTAATCAGTACCTCATTCCATCACAGCCAGCCAAGGCGCCGCCTGGAAAGTATTCGATTTTTGGCAACAATGATCGGCGATCACAGAGAAGCAGTCGCTAACATTATCCGTTAGAAGTGTTAACGGAAAAAATCCTGAGTTGCTCAACTTGCTCAAACACGCCGACTCGCTGCCGTGTATCTACAGCAGCTAGCCGGCAGAAAGCTATTGTTACATGAGGCCGACTACAGTCGTAGTAAAGCGGCGATCGTCGTTAAGTTTCCTTTATTCTCTTCGGCGCTGTCAAGCATACAATGGGTAAGAGTGCAGAGCAAAGCGACATTTCTCACAGCGACGATGAGATCGCTAAGGGGCCACTCAGCTAACATTTTTCAAATCGGTTGCCACGGCGGTTCGAGCGTGACGATTGGCTCAAACGCAACCAATCACACCAATGTGTGGATAGTAAACGATAGGTAATTGACGGGTTCTGCGCGAAGTTGGNAAAGGATTGGCCGCTCGGAAATGATGGTTTTATTGCGTGAGCAAACAAAAGTGAAATGCCTGGAGTTTTGGACTCCGCAGGTTTTTTTGCCCGCNAAGATNATCCTCAGGGCTTACCACGTGCAGTCCGTATCGAGCGTACGATCAGCGACGGGTTGCACAACGCTGGTTTTTCTTTATTTGTTCAATCAATGTAAAGCGAGCTTAAAAATGATGTGGCTTACAGTTACGGTATAGCGTAACGATGTGAAGCCGGCTGCCAACCGAACAACCTTTTGTTGCAAATATGTTTTGTTTGGGCTTAACCATTTCTCTCCCTCGTCACTTCCTGCCCGGACGTTTTGTTTCTAAACGCAGGCAGATTCCCATGCCACATCATCACGCCAATGGACTCTTGACGGGGTTGTATATGGTAATCGTTGGAACTGTTTCACATATCCAGGCAGAAATTAAGACTTCCCCGTTGGAACAAAACCGGACTTGTGCTATCTATGGTATTTATGTGGTGACCTGTATGATATGCAATTAACAGTTAGTTGGCCAAGCAGCAAACAAATTTTCTAAGATTTGGACATCGCACCAAGGTACTTGGAATGAACCAGGTAAGAGTGGTGACAGTGACCAAATGGCCTTATCGCAGCACTACACAGTGTTTCATGGCATTCTAAATGAACCACGTATCTATGAAGCTTANGTTGTTACTTTTGTAGAACAGCGCAGTTTTGACTCTGGATGCTTGTGAACACTGAACAGTGCCGGATTAAGGTGGTGNGGGGCCTGTAGCATATTAACAGTGCCGGGCCCTAAGTTGTAAAAAACACTTGGAACAAGTGTACCAGTGTTAAACAATTAGGCATGCTGAATTTTGTAAGAACGAAAAACCTGGTCCTGCATAGCACCTGGTGGACATTACCGGCTATATCTTTTTTACCAAAAACGTATATATGTATCTCTTTACCAAGCAGGTATACATTAATGTACGGCTCCCAAGTAGGGCTACAGTAGAGACAGTAATTAAAATGCTTTCAGACTCATCAATAAATTTAATCATTGCTATATTCAGACAGTGTAGTCTTTACTAACTGTCGAAGTCGATTGTCAAAAGCAGGAAGCCTACTGCTTAAGATTGCATTTTCTGGATTTTGCCATAGCGAATTTGTTTATCATGGTATAGTGTCTAATTCACATAAAAGTTCAAGCTCTAAACTCCTGAGAATTAGAGATGGTGAGCTTGTTTTGTCTAACGGTGCACCTTTGTTCATTCTACCATCCTAAGTTTAGAAAAAGACCGTTCTCCACTGCAGTTGTCACCACGAGAGTTAAATAAATGCGTAAATCGCTTCCCGCATTTGTAAAAGAAGATGACTCAAAGTACACTAGGCCTACCCAATGGCTTGTGAATAGATGCCAAATCCAGGGCTGCCAACGACATTTTTGAAAAACCCCATAGACTCTCAAAAAAATTCCAGATTTGAACAGAAACTCCCAGGTAGACACAAAATTAGGTGAATCTTTCTACTAGTATCTACCCTATCTGGGCATCTGAAGTCACAAAAGGTGCCAGTGAATAACACTTTAACTTTGCTAACTAGCGTTTGTGTCTGTCGGAATTATTATGTCGCAGTGACATGGACTTGTTTGCATTTCTGACGGTGATCTGGCAGCATTTACAATAATTCAGTCTTCATTCCCAGTGTCCTTCTGTAGTTAACCTTTGAGATCTGGATCTTTAACCCACTCTACCATGCAATTGCTGTGTGTACCACTTAATCCGTTTCTTTGGGTTTGCTTCATTAGTATCTCTGTCACTGGAACTCAATGCACCTAGCTAATATTTACAGCTATGCGGTGTCAATTGCTTGTTCGTCAGCTATGCTGAAGACTAAGGTACCTTGATAAAACTATATAAAAAAGATGACTAGAAATAAAGTTAAATCAGTCATACGCTATCTTAAATAACCGTTACAGTTCTTCAGAAAAAAAAACAGAAAGGCACTGAAAACCCCAGATCTGGGAGCAAACAACAGGTTTGGCACCGCTGCCCAAATCATTTTGAAAGTACCAAAAAGGTAATGCAACTTACAGAACGGGTCAAAGTGATCTAAAAATGTTTTTAATGCCATTCATAACAAAACAACACAATCAAGCAGTATCTGTAAATTGCTGCAATTTCGCCTCATTTCTTAGTGGTCCCATAATGCTGCAAATAACTGTGAAATACTTTTAATTTTCAAATCACAGTAGTCTAATATAAAATCATTCAATTGAAAAGCTTTGCTTAATTGCTTATTTAGAAATGCCGTGAGGGTCNCGTTTTGAGANTTTCGCACTTGCTTATTAATCACTCTAGAGCCACATTTATTAATCTCTGAAACAAGTCATGTGTTGGTCAAAATAAAGCAAAATTATATGCTAATGTGCCAAAAAAGACCCCTCAACAACTTTAATGTGTAGACAAAGAACAATTTAAAATCAAATGACTTCAAACAATGTACACAGTGAAATGAAATTTCACGCAGAAGTAACTTCCCAGACAAAACGAAAAATTTAACTTGCTTTCAGCGAATGAAGTTTCTGGGTAGCATGTGTAAAAAAGGGCCCCCTTTCTGAGAGTTTGCCTCGGGCACCTAAATTCTGGTATCCACCCTTGCATATAATAACGAACAAATGTAACACGAAGGACTGTGTGGCCCGTAGCAATTGCGACTATTGTTAATCCGGCCCTGCTTGTGAAGATAAATGGCTTAACCAAAAAAAGGTACAAATTAACATTCAAATCATGATACTCGCTCGTGTGAAATAACTCTTGCCCCCTTTTGTGACATTTGCGATTTTCATTCATTTGTTTTTTTTTTGCCATTACGCTTTACCTAGTTTTTTTGTTTACCGACCTCTGTACCTCTCTTTCCAAGGCCCCCTTCACAGCAGTCATTCAACCTCACGGTGGCCCAGATGCTTACCTACCGCACTGACGCTTTGGTTGAGTCACCGCCGCGTCGCTCCTAGCTGTGATTTCTTAGCTGCGTTTTCGTTGCTCTCTAATTGGCGTCAGACACTTTTTCAGCTTTACTGAAGAAGTAGCTGTATCAGAACGGCCTATTCTCTATTTTTACTTGCGGCAGCTTGTTCATTTATTTTAATTCAAGTACTTTGGGGTGGTATTTACGAGTGACGGAAAACCGAATAAGGAGATTAATACACGGATTGGTAATGCTAACGCAATTCTGCTCGAGCTTTAACGAAACGGGAGCTTTCAAACACTGCAAAGCTGTCAGTTTTTAAATCGATCTTTGTTCCGATCCTTACCTATGGTCATGAATCTTGGGTTATATGACTATGACTGAAAAAATATCTCAAGTGCAAGCGGCAGAAATGGGATTTTGGTTAAGAGTCCACGGTGTGACGCTTCGCGACAAAGTGCGCAAGCACTGAAATCCGCAGAGCCCTGAATGTCGAACCACCTTTCTTCCGAATCGAGAGATCCCAGCTACGTTGGTTCGGCCATGTGTCCAGAATGTCCCAAGAAATAATGAAGAACTACGGTAAGTCCTTCGGGCTACTGTCTACGCCCACAGGAATGCGGCCCTCGTTCAAGGACCAGGTGGCGTGGCTACATCTCTGACCTTGCTTGGTCCCGTCTTGGTGTGAAGCCAGCAGAACTACCTGAGATTGCTGTTGACCGTGAGGTATTTCGGGTCCTCCTAAGGCTGCTGTCCCCGTGACCGTCCCTAGAGAAAAAGCGGGCCTGAAAATGAATGAAAGAAAGAATATTTTAGTCTAGAGCAGGGTTTTTAACCGTGGTTTCCTTGCGGGGCCACGGAGCATTTTGTGCAGGCCACGAGCAGACCTCAGCTCATGGCCTTGTCTCTTTTACGCTTTTTTCAAATACACGTTTTTCATCTGTGGAGCAGGGGTCCATGAGTGTTGAGTGTCTCTGAAAGGGAGCCACAAACCATGAAAGGTTGAGAAACACTGGTCTAGAGTTTGCTTGCTTTCTCTGCTCTTGCTTTAAACCTCGACGGTAAGCTTTTGCTCGCAGATTTCAGGACTGAGGATGTGTACAAATACGTGAAATCGAGTTCCTATTTAAATAAATTTGCTGACTGATTCGATCACGTCACCTTGGCGAAGACTGATTTCTTGAAGGAGCTTTCACATTAATTTGTCTCGCATTTAGATTCCATGTCAGGGGTCTATTCCGCAAAACATTCGGTGTTTTACGTTTACAATGATATCCGAACATTAAAAAGCTTCTTGATTTCAGACAATAAAAATAAAAGTTGAGAAAACAAGTCTGGCACATCAGCAGTCAAAAACTAATAACGGATCACATCTGACGACTGCATTTTAGGGTAAGTTTCCTTTATCCAGCAAACACCACTGCACCCGTCGTGGTGTTGGTATTGGCGAGAAAATTCGTAAACGTAACTAGATACTGTTTACCAACGCAAAACATATCTTATCCATGTCAAGTATAAAAATCAGACAAAATACGATGATACTACCGCTCATATTCATAAAATTACGCACATTAGCATATGTAGAAGTATTTAGCCAATCAGAATGTTGAAAATGTCAATTTTGTTAAGATGCCGATAGATCCGCACGCGAAAAATTCTGAGATGAGAGACTTAGCATTTGTAGGTGAAATCCAGTTTTTGTCATAATAATTAGCTCCATGTACTGTTCACATCACTGTGGCGCAACTAATCACGCAACGATGTTCTAGGCTAGATGGCTGGTTTTTTTCTAGCTTGCTACGTTTGTTCAGTCATCAAAACATACTTCAACTAGGGTAGGAGGAAACTCATAACAATGTTCGACGTTTCATTCCACGGGCAGCCCCAGACGAATCCCACAGTCTAGGGAAGAACGCGTTTTACAAACCTAACCATGGTGTCTACTGGAAGTGACGTTGGAGCGTGAAGAGTTGAAAAAGCGTTCTCACGGATGAATATCGACAGAGTTAAATTTATTATATAACAGGTGCAATAATTAACTGCTCCACGCAAAAGTATAGATAAGGCAGCAATACAAAAATGGAAAAATTAAAGACATAAATTTGTCGAAAACCAGCAAGACAAGCTTCGGACAAATGTTCAATGCAAAAGCCATCGATAAAAAAAGGTTGAAATGAATATTGGTAGGTTATTCCAGCGAAGATCTAAACACAACTAAAATCGCACTGTACCCCTGGCAACGAATAGATGTTTAAAGTTCGGATTCACATACATGGTCAAGACTTGTCAAAATAGTTTCTCTCACATTCAAGACAGCATTTGGTTTGCTCAGGAGGGGGGCGTGCTTTTTAAATGAAGTTCCAGTGAGGATGGTAAAAATTTTGATGAAGACGTAAGAAAGTAAAAGAAAATAATTACCCTGTGTTGGAATAAGCAATCGTGGAGTTAACTCAAACGCAGTAAACACCGTTTTAGATTTCATCACTAGTGTTGGTGGTATTAACAGTATCGTCATAGCAGCGCTTCTCAACTGGTGGGCTGCAAAACAGGCCAAAATGATGCAGAACAAAAAGCGAATATTTTTATGAACGCGTGTCAAGTAGCATTCTAACAGTCTAAAAACTGACACTCTGAATGCTATATTAGGAGTGAGCTTGTCTCCTGAAAGAAAGCGCTTGAACGAAGGAATACACAGGGCAATAAATAACTAAAAATTTATCTCTGGAAAAGTTGAATTTACCTCTTCACCTTAAAAAATTTTACACTGAAATAGTTAAGTTATTAACGGTACCACAATGTCTATCTACAGAAAATAAATGACAGGCTAAAGATTTATCACCAATATCTACACTGTGACCATCGCGCGCTTTGCTACAAGTACGGTGGTAGCGTTCTCTGAGGTTAGAAAATTGAAAAAAGTGACAACACGGAATAATAAGAAAATAAACTCCTAGTTGCCCGAACTCCAAAGTTGGCACAGAAGCGCTTTCACAATCCCACCTTTTAATACTTTCATGCAGAAAAAGTCACCAAGTTAATTCTGACTCTATTTCATGTAGATTGCATTAATCGCGAGGCAAGCATGCCCGCACCAAGAAGCTCAAGACGCAGACAATAGTTCTACGAGGCCGTAAGATATGATCCTCGATTGGCACAGACCTTGATTTTAATATGAACGCAAGTTTTGTCCGAATCTTGCGTAGTAAAGCTTTGCTAACTTGCTGTTGTTGCTCCCTTGCATTAGTGGATAGAAGCATAGCGTGCTGTTTGTGTTGAACATAAAGGGGAAGCACCACACAAAAGCCGTTTCTACGCAAAACGATAACCGTTGTTTATCTAGAAGCGTTAATCTCAATCAGTTTCCATGACGGGAACACTGTATTGCCGCAAACAGCCGCAAAATATTTAACAACACAAACTGCCATTCGACTGAAAACGCAAATGTTTTCGCACAGTTCGACGTTACAAAAATAAACCGAACGCAAACCCACATATCAGCTGGATTGTACTATCTATCATCAGAACGAGAAAAGCGGTAAGTTCTACACGGCGTAGGCGATTCTGAATAATCCGGGTAAACTCGAGCACTTTTCCGCGAAGCTATCCTGTATTGACCGCGGGTATCAAGCACTGCGTCTCCCTCGCGCCAGTTCCCGTCCGCACTGCGCTCGGTCGGATGACTAGGGTCGCTCTTCCACAAAAAGCGACGTTGCTGTCGCGCGATTCGTGCTCGCTTTGCCGACGTCCTATCAAAGCATGTGAATGAGGACCGGCCCCGTCGATCCTGGGATGAGCCAGATTTGTGACCATTTTCACTGCGCCAAATGTATCGACTCGAAAAGAACGGCGAACGTTGACGTTTTCCGTGAAGTTCACGTTGCTTTGAGGGACGAGACTCTTGACGGTGCGATAGCGATTCGACGTGCAGGTTGAGACTACTTTGAGTGGAAGAAAGTTCTATTACGTCACAGTCATCACGAGTATCTGCAGTAGCGATATTTCGTGAAGAGCTTCGAGTCTTCCACACGAATTGACGAGAAGGTGCGTGACGGTGTGGCGTTGGAGAAGGTACGGGGTGGTTCGTCACGGGGGAGTGATTGCTTCGTTTCGCGGCGTCCTCCTGACCATCAGGCCCCGAAGAAGAACGTCGTCTTCTGCTAGTTGTCTTCCATATGAACCGTCTGCGCAAACTGCTCCACAAACTAGAGCGACGTTTACAAGCACTGAGCTGGTGACTTCGCGCGGACATGCTAGCCGATGCGGGCTGAGACCGATGTCGAAACCCGCGCAAGCGGAACCATCTCATGGGGCCGCCGATCGGCAACCTTTTGCCCAAAGACGACTGCCAGAATTTTCCCATAATTGTGGGCTTCTCCGCGACATCAAAACCAGCCTTAGTTACTTTAACAGGCCGTGATAGTTTTCTTTTAATTTCGGGTGATTTTGTTGGTTGTGATGAAACGAATTCCGGCCTTTTTGCTTCACGGTGCACCTGCACTTCTTCCTCACGCAGGCTGCTGCATCCAGACCTGTTGTTGTTTTCATGAGATGCAGCAGCACTCTGTAACTGTCAGCTTGGTGAGCGCTCATTTAAAACCCTTACTTTCTCAGTTTTTCCATCTCTGTATACAACCACACCCCTTGCGCCGCTTTTAGCCGTGCCTTGGCTTCGATGCGGAACGAAGCTGGAATGTCGCGAGTTCTGCACACGTGAACTGGGGGCACGTCCTACGAAAACCGACCCACCACGCGAGGAATGGCGGCTGCGGTGTTCGCCACCGCAGGGACAGTTCACAACCTGCTGCGGTCCAGTCCCGGCATTTGTACCTTCGAAACGTATACGCCGCCCGTGAGAACAGTGGGTAGCTACAGGATAGGACATGCGCTGCAGTTTATCATGCTTGCCCGATGCAAGCGCCTGGACTTGGTCTGACGAACACACCAGCACGCATCGCGCCGATGGATTGCCAACCACACGTACATGTTCTTGAGCACGTGACTTCCTGCGAGACTTACGCCTGTGCTGTTTGTTGCTTGAACGTTTTCCAGAAGCCGTAGGTTTATCGCTTTTGCTGAACTTATGGAAAAAATTACCCATTTAAAACACAAACTTGCTTACGATGATAAACGCTAAGAACTAAAAATGCATAAAAAACATCATGTTACAACGGCAAAACCAAATTTTCTGAACACAGCTGTCACTTGGCAAACGACAGGCACGACCCTACTCACTATGCAGCATTTCACACTATAATCTACAACTAACGCCATCTTCTAAAGCATGTTCATTTGTCCGGTTGTAAGACCTACCTTTTCAAATCTAATCACAGGCTTCTTGACTCGCACAGTAAGCAAAAGGCTAATTAATCCGGAATCTTAAGTTCAGGTCGCAACTTCGCGAACAAAGCGTCGTTTACGTCAACAAGCATCGGCTAAAGATCGCCAAGTGGCGAGCTTTACAAGAACAGCGCTAATGTTAAGTGACCGAAAACCATTTGAAGCGCAAACGCAAGCAGCAGTATGTCGCCGATCTGCACTAAGAAAAACTTAGTCGTAGTCAAGAGCGGGGTGCACCACTCGAAACGACAGGTTTTTAAAGACAAGCGCCACTGGATCAACGACACTTTGTCTTGGCCCACTCTAGAGTCACTTACAGGAGAGCATGAATAATTGCGAAGCACAAGTCCGCTTCGTTTGCAACTAAAAGAACAACAGTTTCAAGGACTCGATAGGCTCTGCACGATCAAAAGTCAAGTGGCCTCTATCGTGACATTCAATTTACCATGTTTTATCACCAAAGCAATCGTTAGTCCTCCAGGCCAACGTACCCAAGGCTGGCATGTACGCTTCTTGTGAAAATCACCTGCTGCAGGATACACCCACACAAATAAGTTATTTAACATAACCATTTTTATTGATGCAGTTTGCCTACCTACAATTGCAAAAGTTTAACATTCTCAAGAAAGCACAAAATGTACTCTAAAGCCGTTGGCTTATGAAGAGGGGAACGTTCAATAAAACAAAAATTAGTTACATATATTACATTTGCGTGTTATATTCAACTCATTACTTCAATGTGAACAAATTTGACAGTTAGTAATTAATGAATAATAAACATGTCTTTTACTGTATAAGGGCAAATAACCTTGAGGCCCAGATAATCCTGGAGACGTGTTTGGACACTTCTACTCTTGGTTGAGGAATTCATCCTCAATCAACCAATCCTGCGTTAGGTTTAAGTATAAGATATTACTTTGTTCAATGCTAGTTATCTTGTGATTAATGGTTTATATACTTTTTTCTGTTTCGGAAAGCGATGCCAGAGACTGAAAGACTTAATTGAGTCACGTCTACTCAAACTGAACCAGACCCACACCGGTCTTTTTGTGAAAAGTGTCAGAGAATCACCTGCATTTCCACCTGCAATACTGGGCAAGGAAGGAGGCAAAAGCAACTTCTAGACACAGTGGTTCTCAAACCTTTTTAAAAATTTTGCGTAACGGTCCCGTTGCAAATTTCTCGATGTCTCGCGGCCCACTATTAAATTTAAGGCAAACAACACCAACAGCGAATTTCTGAGCATAGATTAATAAGTGTTCAATGGGATAGTTGTGCCTGTTTGGCTTCCACCAGTTCTGTGGCGTAACTACAGGTTTGAATCAAGGGGGAAGCTTAGCTAAGTGAGGCCACTGGCTACCACAGCGGGCCCACTAGTCAACACTCAGAAAAAAGTAGAGAAATGATAGTGCATCCGGATGTGGGTGTCCATAATAGAACCCGAAATAAAGCATTTTCAATTGCTCTTGATAAAAGTACAGATGACACAGACATTTCAAAATGCGCTGTATTTATAACAAGTGTGCACTGAACGTGCAGGGCTTTAACTGGTGGAAACAGGGTTCGGTAGCTACACATGGCGCTCCAGCCATAATTTCCAAAAGAATGGGTTTGGTGGGCCTGCTCAAAGAAAAAGTACAAAAGTTTGGATCATCGATTTCTGCCATTCACCGTATTTTACATCAGGACGCCTCATGCAGGTAAACGTTACAAACGAATACTGTGATGGTAAAGTCCATTAACTTCATATGATCAAATGGCCTAGAGCACCGACGGTTTTTTCCTCTTTATCTGACATGAATAGCCAGTACGGAGAGATATTGTGTCACACACAAGTACGTTGGTTAAGTCGTGGAAAAGTTATTCAAAGGTTATTTGCTTTTTGGGAAGAAATCGGACGTTCATGGCAATGAAAGGAAAAAATATTCCTGAACTTACCGACACCGAATCGTTTCTAACGTTGCATTCCTCACTGACCTCTCTGATCATTTGAACAAGCTTAATATAAAGCTCCAGGGCCAAAAGCAAATTACCACGGCTGATGTATACGACTGTACGAAGGCGTGCAAGTGCGAACTTATGTTGTGGGTAATGCTTTCAAATGCTAACTTTGTTGTGAGTATGCAGCTTTCAATTGGCATCTTAGTTGACTTCATGTCATTGCAATCATTAAGGAACCATCGTGGTTGAAAAAATATACAGATATACGTTTGGGTTTACATGCAGAGTTTTGTCGTTGATTATAAAAATTTTGGGTTTAGAAAAGAAGTTTGTTTCTTTGCAAAATGAAAATCAACAAATCTGCACTGCGGTCAAGATTGGCAGATGATCATTTTCAGTCGATTCTAAGGCTTGCTAAGTCACGTGAATTCAAACGTTGACACGCTGGTTGTGAATAAACGTCAGATGTCGAACTATTTTCGTCTGAAATCTACAAAAAGCAAAATTTGTATTTTTTATTGTCTATCGAAAGGAATTAGTGCTTTTTATGTTTTTTATTGAACCGACTGAATGACCTAGTGGGATAGAGTGCGCGCCACATATGCTGGTAGGCTGGGTTCGAATCCCAGTCAGGTTGCATCGAACTCGAAGTCTTGAAAAACGGCACTTGGGTCATATCCAGCCTTGTGCTTGGTGAGGATGGATGGGTGGGTGCAATGGAAACCTTCATGCGTAGTGCTACTACCATTGGCCATCCAGTGCATCATAACCGCATTCACTACTAAAGTAGCCATTTGGCCCATGGCTGCTGGATTTTTTGTTTGCAGCGGAGTCGTTTTACTGTGGGATTTCCTACGTCAGAAATACGTCTATACGGCCATGAGATTATTTGGCCAAGTTAGAGTTGGAGATCCATGCTTTATAAAAACGTTTCACAGAAATATTCTCGAAAAATTGTTTCAAATAAATATTCCTAGTCTTTTCAAACTGAATAAGTCACAGTAAGATTGAAAAGGGGTTTGCAAAGGAAACACTCAAAACATAACGATTTCGTTTCTGTATGCCGTGGTTCGACTGTGGCACTTTCTCAAATACAAAACTGGTTACAACAGCTTGAAGGGATTTGCTTAGTCATCTAAAAAAGATGTGCATATGTAGAGTAAATCCTTTCTAGCGAGTTATATCCCAAAATGAGTGCGTATCTGTATAGACCAGGGGTTCCCAACCTTTCTCTAACCATGTACCCCTTCAGCATTCCGACAGATGAGCATGTACCCCTTCAGCATTTCGACAGATGAACATGTACCCCTAAAATTTCTTATAACAAAATATTTTATCATGATTAATCACAGATATATTTACAGATAAGTATATAACGGCTTTTAAAAATTATATTCGCTGATATATGTATAAATATTTGGAAATCAAAGATATGTAAATATATATTTCTCTTCTATTGCTAACCTTAAATGTACACCTTCGAATAGGCAAATGTACCCCTAGGGGTACATGTACCCCAGGTTGGGAACCTCTGGTATAGACTGAGCAGTGCATTTGTTGTTATTGGATGACTAATAACATTTTTCTACTGCACGCCAAGTAAGGGTTGCACGATACTGCTTACAAGACTGAAAAAATTTAAACTTTTACGTCGCGGATGGTATTAACAAATTACATATCGAGTTTGATGAGGTGAGTGTACCACTCACTGCTTTTTGATTGTTTAAGTCGATTTTCGCCGTTGATTGGTTGTGCAGCATCATGCTTTGGTTTCGTGCTTGTTACATGAACTTTGGCGTTCGAGAAAAAACGCGTTTTATGATCCGCATTCATATAAAAACGCTTGACGCACTTTGATGTTCAGTACAGCTGCCCGACGTTTAAAGTGAACGTTCAATTGCGTAAAACCGGACATGTAGGTGCGCTTAGAATGAAAAAAGGTGTCTAATTTTGTCCAATTCGCCCTTCACGCATGAAGCGAGGTACAGGATTCACAAGATTCCGGTTCAGACTTGCGGCAAAAACTACTGTATGTAATTCAGTGCTCTCACGCAAATGGAATAGTCGTAATTAACAAGTCTTTTAGAAGAGGCCACAATATGCGTCTTCTCACGGTAAGTATTGCAATAAAAAATTGTGCTCTGCTGTAGTTTCTGCACAAAAGAATGGACTAACCTGCATCCGCAAATTCTTTATTTTTCTCATATTAATTTCTTCAGATTCTTGCAGTTGTTTTACTTCTTCACTAAGCTGCTGTATTTTGGTGTCGGCAACCTGCACACAACAATGAAGCCGTGTTAGGTTCTCTTTTGTGGTAAAATAGGCTGCTCTTTGATAAGAGAATAAAAATCTCTTCAATATAGTTAAGCTCGCTTGAAATACGTGTTAACGTTAACAAATTAACACACAGATACCACAAACACAAAAACAAGTTTTTTTGGAACTCGAAAGGGTGTAGAAACTATAAAAAATGAGCCATTGGTCCAATGAAATCCAAAACCACCTTCATCATTTTTAAACATAAACTGCTGTGAATACCATATAAATCGATTGGAATGTTCACTCCTGGATTTGTCCTAAAAGTATGATTGTACAGTCATATTGGGGGAGAAAGACTGATATTTTTCGCTATGAAACCATTGAAAGTTTCACCCGCGGACTGGGATGTTTGACAAAAGCTAGACGTGAACTCCACGTCGAACTGAAGTTGCGAACAATGCTTTATCAATTTGTCTGGGGGGACACTAAACAACGTTCGAGCTGTAGACTGTTGCCTAAGCAAATGTGGTCAAAAGTATTGGCATAGAATGCAGTTGTTCACTGCTGAGCAACGAAAAGAAATACTGCGTTATTACGCTTCGAACAGTTTCCTACGAGCTGCGATTGCACGTTGCACTCGTCCTGAGCGCGATCCGCGAGGTTTCGAGGCGAAATTTTTTAAATCGGCTACAACACAGCACGAACCTTGCCTGTTTAAGCCAAAACCGCTAGCCTGGCAGATTTCAATAAATCTGCCAGGCTAACGGTTTTTAAAAAGCGAGGCAGTGTAGAAAGTCGAGGAAATTTAATGGCTCTCGCACGCCATCGCGCGTAATTTCTTATGGCACTTTACTGGTTTTCAGAATACAAATGTTTAAAGAATGGGTGCTGGTGTTTCACTTTACGCCCGGCGCTGGAATCTAAATTATGCACTGAATGGCCATAGAAACGAGTTTTCCAATCTGGTGAGAAGTGCAAAAACCTTTGCTTACAAATTTATTTTTCCACGTCGGGATCGTTTTTGTTATCCACTGCCAGACTGATTTCTAAGGTGCTGTGGCCGAATAACCGGAATTTATTTACTGCCCAGTAGATAGGGCTACCTACACGAATTAAAGCAGGTGTTTGGGGACGCTGATTAGGGGAATGATGCCAGTGTGCTGACCACCTTTCAGTGAATTACACATGCGTCGATACTGCGTTTTCAAAAAAACAGTAGAAGTTTCAGTGAAAAGCACATCGGAACTTCCAACACACGGTAACTGATGCGCAAACGAAGATCTGCCATAAGCCATAGACAATGGTTATGTGTTAAATTACCCCAGTTCGGGCGGCGCACGAAAACCGGTTTAACGGTGTTTGACTCAGATTTTTGGTGGCAGCAAGTCAGAAGCTGGTCTTCGGTAGCAACTACAGCTGTTTGGATGTGGGCCACATCCAGCACGAAAAATAAGATATGAGCTATAAAAAGCGTATCTGGCTTCGCTGAATCAGTGCTAGTTTCGTGTCTTAACAAGGGTTTTCTCAATGCGTTTCAGAGATTTTTGCAAACAAAAGTAATTATCTACGGTAATCACAGTTTCCAGTTAAGGAAAAAAAGCTTCTGTGCTTTGCAGTACACTGTACTGGTAAATCACCCTACCTGGTCTACCATCTTGCTTTGGATAAACCCAGGTAGTGGTCTATTTACAGAACTTACGAACAATATTTCTTTTCCTCTGGAATTCTGTGCTGCTTTTCAAAATCGCGTGTTGAAGTGCGTAGACTGCATACTTCGCAGTCTACGCAAACAACGGAGACCAGCAGTTGGGTTAATGAAATATCACTATCGTGACATACACAATCGATAGAGCGTTGAATCCTAGGGGCCAGAGCACCTGAACATCCACATTTGGCAATACCGTAAAATGGACATCGGCATAAACTCTGAAATCGGCAATGATATCAATCACAATGTTGTTATCAGACCATCTCTTCGATTGTGTGGCTGACCTAATAATTACGAAGTTAGCACGTTTCAAACGCCGCTTAAGCTGAAAAAAAAATTTTAAAGTTAAGTTTTTTAGGTTTGGGTGGTTGTGGAAGGCGTGAAGTTTTCACATTTTTTACTGCTACGTAGAAATTTGTGTTTCAGCAACGCCATGGCTCACAGTAACATGATTGCACCACCAAACATATCTTGTGGGCGTCTCCATCAGTTGATGCCACTCACTATTTTAACCAGAAAACTTCCAACTTTTCTCATAGTTTACATATCTGCGCGTAGCGCATCGTTCTTACTCGCTTTTTCAGATTTTGGCAAAAACCGCTGCATGCAACTCTCACCCTTAAAGAACGGCAATGCGTAGCAAACGTCACTATAACGATGGTTACATTAGACAAAAACTTGCAGTGCAACTGCTATTATATCAAAAATGCAAAAAGCTCGAGAAGAACGACCATTTGTACCCACTTGCATTAAATCAGCTATGTATGGGTCGTCTGGTTGGGCTGAAACGTAGGTAGTTGTATCCGATTCAGGCAAGGTGGAGTCTATTTGCATCCTTTGCCGACGGAAAGGTATTGTACGCTTTTTACCACCTGTAACACGAACACGACAGGCATCGGAATAGATACTAAAATAATTCAGTGCCACATGAGTTACTACAATGATTGTTACCATGACTTCTACAGCATGTGTTCGTACCAGCTGTAAGTAGCAACTCAAAACAGACAGTACTGCATACTCATAGTCATACTGTAGGCTACTCCAGACTTTACAGCACATCCCGACAAACACAACTTCCACATTTTCTTCATTTCTAATGGTGTTGCACTGAAAGCTTCAGGCATGCAAAAAAGCACCAACTATCAACAAAACAAAACAACAAACTATCAACAAATTTCAGGTTATCAATGCAGTATGTAGTTCACGAAAAAAAATTGAGCGCTGCCCAACACAACAAGGCTTCTTACCGGTAACCCGAACAGGAGGATGGAAAAATCACAATGCCACTCAGCGCTGTCTATTATTTCAAATAAAATATTGCTTTTATAACAACACCCCCAACTCCTTAGCGGCTTCTATGCAAACTACAGGGTCAATACAAAGCTGATCACCACATGTAGCCAAGCTTCATAAAAATTAATGAAAATTGGTAATGTTTAAGCAGCAGCAACCTTTTCTCGTCACAATAATTTGCAATTATGACGTAACAATTACCTGGAGTCTGAATGACAGCTTGTAAATTTTTCTCTTGTAGCTTCTGTATTGTATCGGTTTTCGCCGCGCTCTCGCGCTCGACGGCTTTTACCTTGTGAATGTATTGCGAATTTAAAAAGCGAAGGTCCGCATTTTCATGCTCGAGTTTCCGAAGAGAAGCTTTTAAACCTGGAATGTGCAAAGGTAGTTCATATATGTTTTAACAAACTAAAAATGCGCGAAAGTGAGCAAGGCGCGCAAAATGTGGAATTATTTTCAGATGAGATACAGATACTCTTCGACACAACTCTTTCAGTGCAGTAGTGCAGCCAGAATGAGGCTGAAGAGGCTATGGCTCCCCCCGAAACAAACTTGCTAAGATTTTTCGTTGGTGCTTTAAATCAATTTCAACTGTTCAAAAATAAGCGTACGGAACAGTCGGACTCAAGTAGCTACTCGTAAATCTGTCGTGTTTTCTCACTGAACAGCGTTTAGCATGACCTTTTGCGATTAGATGCGAAAACGTGCGACTAAAAGCATGCAACTTTATTAGCAAAGTTGCCATATATTTTGGACAACACGACCCGATGCGCAGCCTGAATGAAATCCAAGGGCTCAGGTTTCTTGCAAAAGGAATCCAAATTCAGATGAGACATTTTTGAGTGGAATATTTGCATCAAGTATTGCCGAACCAAACAGAAATGTACTTGGTCAGGACATGATCAACCCCAAGCACACCACACATCGGAGTGTTATGCAACAACGCCAAGCTTCCCACAGCACGGTTGACATTGTGGCTAGTGAGTATGCGATGCCAGGTAGTGATATATAGGGTCTCAAGTTTGAAATGGGAAATCACATCACCCAAAGACGACATTTACGTCAATCTTATTTGGAGAAGTAACAAGATTGAGGCGATTACCTCTGCAGCTTAAATTGACTCAAAGAAAAAGCAATCTGTTCAAACTTCCCTTTGGACAAGACAAATGACATTATAGCAATGGCATCAAATTGGGAAGAAAGACTGCGACCCTAAAATGTGAAAAGAAAGATGACCTACTACATGTTTGGGCTACATCTGCTAACTCTATCAGAAACAGAAGAAAAAATTAAAGCATGAATGAGGGCAATGCTTACTGGTACCTACAAAATACCTACCGCAATTGGGCAAAAACTAACAAACTATAAGCACTTGTTTTGAGCAAAACAAAAACAGTAAATCAGAGGTGTGTCAAGCCTTGCAAGCAGTGTGCACTTTGTGGTTGCCATGGAAAACACAAGAAACCCATGGCACCATGTGCTTCACAAATAACGACAAAAACAAAACTTTCTCACTGAACCAAAACTTGACACGCGCCAACTGTAGCGACTTGTGTGATATGCTATGAAGAGTATGTTTGCCTAACTACCAACCCAGTAATCCTATTTCACCACCCAATGAGCTAGCCACGTCGTTAACTCGCTGAACGGTGTTCCGCATTTCATTTCAAAAACGCACCTTAGAGTTTGCCGTTGGCTGCCCACATGTGGTATGCAATCCGTCTTACCTATTGCTCTGTGAGTCATAACGACGGCGTTGTTTGCTGCGTTGCTCGTCATTTGGTGTCAGATACTTTGCACTCTTGTGAAAGCAATTATTTGGGAAAGACATTATTTTCAAGTTGTTTATTTGTTGTAGCTTGTGTACAGATTTATATTCAATTTAGTCTTGAATTGGTTTGCTTTTGCTGTTCTTGTTTTAGCCTTTCAGTGTTTGACTCTTGCTTGCGGACTGCAAGACTGAAGAAGCGTAGAGTTATATGAAATCAATTTCCAATCAAAAAATTTGCTCATGGATTCAAACCATTCACATTTGCATAAAATGCATTTGCATTTTACCTGGACTCGACCAGTCTAGGAATTGGCNCCCNACTCCGCAGTAGTGTTGTAACAAGTTTTACATGTTAGCTAACATTAGTGTCAACAATGTGTCTGTAACCCTGTGGTTCCGCCTGCTCCAATGCCTTGTAAAACGTTCTGTTTTGTCTGTTTTTATCGACCTGCGTTCTGCAGAGTGTGTGTGTTTACATTATGGACTTCGTGTCTGGTCACAAACAAATAAATCACATTAAATTAAAATTAAATCAAATTTTAAATGTCATGCTCAACGGCAAACTAAAGAGAAGAAATGATATTTTTTGCCTAGTGTGACGAAGGAGTTTTTTCTATCAGTTGATGTTGGTTCTCTTAACATTTGCTTTAATGGTTTGCAAAAAAATACTGCAAGTGAAATCCTTGCGAATCTGCAAGTTACACAGCATCTTTTGTCATCTTTTTGAGCCAAGAAGGTCATAGCCTGTTCCGAATTGCAAAACATTTTCCTATTGTATGTGGTTGACTGGACATACACAGTGTTACTGCATAGAAGAAATGAAAACCAAACAAAAGTATCTGGCACAGGAATTGTGGCTGAAAGTTTGTGCCAAATGCAAGGCACGTCTTAGTCAGCGTGCTTCTATGGAAACTCCTTGTGTCTAGTAGTTATTTTAAGTTGTGGATCAAGAGAATTATCCTTGAAGTTAATCAGTATTTGTTTTTGTGGATCATAGCATATATGCTGTAGTTAAAAAAACTTGCATTATTTTACTTTCATTCATATTTTGGGATATTTATACAACTGTGAAACCTATTGTTGTTCAACATAATACAGCAGCTACTCTTCACATGTGAGATAAGCAGGGGATGTATCAGAATAAAACATTAAGATTTTAGCACTGGACTCACTCTTTGTGGAAGCATCCAGCTCTTCTTTGACTTTCACAAATTCATAATGCAGTTGGTTGTTTTCTTGGACAAGCCTAGCATTATCTGCACGATATGGCTCAACAACATCTTCAGCAACTTGTTCAGGATCGACACCAGTTGATGGAAGCTTTTGCAGTCCAAGTTTTGCTCTTTTCAAGCTATCTGTTGTGTGAATAAGGTCACTGAAAAGCCGCTCCACCTGCATTCATAAATATCACCCCTGAACAATTGACATTTAGATTGACACTTTCAACACCAGGTTATGTACTTATATGTAATGGGTCTGTACAGAACAGGAAGAGGGCTGCGTACCAATACATTTCTCCACACATTATTTTCGCTTGGATACCGGTCGTAATCTTTATCCCTTGAAATTTCATAAATTTAGTTATGTAGACTGTTTAAGAGAAAATCATATTATGAAATTTAAGTGCTTGGATGACAATGTGTTTTAGGCAACTGGCAAAAACATGGAAAATAGGTAAATTGCCAGGTAACACACGCAATGACAAAAGCATTTAATACAGGACATAATTCATAAGCTTCCACCACAAAAGATTGTAATGGAACAGTTACCAATAAACGACGACAACCTCATTCACCTTATGTTCTCTCAATCACTTTAAAGAAGTATTCACGTAAACAGATATTTGATATTCTATGACAAAGAAATAGAGAATGATGTTAGAGTAACATGTCCAGCCAAACAAACCTTGTTCTTGCATTGTCTGATTAGTAAATATTACACAATGTACCAAAATATGTGTTTTTTCATATGTCCAGTTTTATTTTGTTAGTTATGAATTCCACCACTTATTAAATCCTAAATCATTTGGGTCCAAGGTGGATTTATTAACACCTTTGCTGCCAGTGTACACATATATTGTACCTAAGAATCTCACATGAGCTGCTATTTCTGCACCACCTTGCAACTCCATAACTCGCCAGTCGATTGTGCTAGAAAACTGTTCATGTTCAAACCATGAAGACGTGGCAAGTCTTGAGTCTGCAGTGAAAAAAAATTGGGGGGTTTCAGGTTTTTTGTGAGTGATGTGATAAGTGTGGTAGGTTTTCGGCCATTTTGGCTCAGGTTACCTGGCCTGGGACCCAACCACAAGAGGGAATTATTTTGCTCAAGCTTTTATTGGAGACCAGGCTATAATCAAAGTCCTTTGAGCCTTCGATCAGAATTATAATGTTTCTGGTTCAGAAGTTATAGCCTAAAAACAGCAAATGAATTGTCTAATTCCCAATTAATCAATTATTTTGTTGTTTTTAGGCCATAACTTTTGAACCTGGACCTTAGAAAGTCAATCAAAGCCTTAAAAGACTCAGAATCTAGCCTAGTTTGTAATACAAACTTGAGCAAAATACTTCCATCTAGCGATTTTGGCCCAGGGCCAGGTAGCCTGAGCCAAAATGGTCAAAAATCTACCTGACTTACGACATCACTCACAAAAAAACTGAAACCCCCAAAATTTTTTTTCACTATAGACTCGAAGACTTGCCGAGTCTTTTGAGGATTTGAACAGCTCTCTAGCACAATCAACTGGCCAGATATGGAGTTGCAAAGTGACGTGAAAATAGCAGCTCATGTGGGATTTTTAGGTATGATATATTTGTACACCAGCCATGAACATGTTAAGTGAATTCTACTGTATTACACAAGGTATGAGAACCTAATCTCAAACAACAATTGCCATCTTGCAGTGTGGGCCAAAGTATTATCTGCTGTTTACATTTTCTAGGCTAGTAGATTAGGTTATGATTAGATAAGGTTTCAGCCTACTTTAATGTTATGCTGAGTAACACATGTTCAATGCCATGCTTTTTGCTAAGTGTTTACAATGACTAGTATTTTTCATAACAAATTTCTCATATTGCCAGGCACAATTGCTAGTCTTAGAAATTCCCATTGCTATATCTGAACAATATATTAGTCAAGTGTTTTTGTTCAAAAATATCTTCATTAGTATAAACAGTTGATGTTGTTTGCTGCACAACAGTCTTCTAGTACTTTCTCATAATTCACTTTTACATCATGATACAAAAACATCACAGCATTTGCACTCTTCTCCACAGTGATTTCTATGATGTCACCCATGAAAAAAAAATCCAAAAATTTCCTATTTTTAAAAATCCAAACTAGAAGATTCGCTGCATCTTTTGACAGTTTGAACAGATCTTTAGTGCAATTGCCAGGTGAGTTGTGGAGTTGCTAAGTTAGACTAGAAACAAGGTTCACACGAATTGTCCCACCTCCTAAGGTGTTAAGAGCCTTTAATTGGCCATCTCTGTCATTAGGTTGACAAGTTATGGCCAAAAGATATTGAAGTTTAAAGACATAAATTGAGATAACCAGTAAGAACAAATCAGTGAAAACAGCCAACATGTCACGAACCTCAGCTGAAGCATAGACACTAGGGCCACACAGCAAGTCACCAGCACATGCAAGTCATGTTGACAACTTTCATAATTGCAATCATACAAAAAATACATAAAAATTTTTGTTACCAGAGGCATCTCAAGAATGCCTGAGCTCAAAACAGTTCAGACCAATCAACCGAAAAAAAATTTGCTAATGCCAATACACTCAAAAAGCCATGTGCAAATGCATCACCATTTCAGTAACCACAACAGGATTAATCCATTTAGATTGAACAGTGCAAGTTAACCCATGCAACAGAAGGTGTTACTATAAAAAACATATTCTAATGGAAGTAGGAACACACACATATATCTACTAAAATAAGTAGCACTTAGTATGACCATGTTATCTGTATTAGACAACCATAATAAACATGGCTCAAAATAATAATAACAAAAACATCATCATGTAATATGGTTTGTCAGAAAAAAACTTCACATTCTTGAATGACTGAGTTGACTGCAGCGGTTTTCACTCTAACATTTTCCACATAGCAAATGTACAAATTATCAAATCCCATACGTATATGCTAATTTGCAATAAATATTTGTTAAAAACAATCAGATTCATCCTTTGAAACTGTACAGATCACACATTCAAAAATAAGTTTAGAAAAAACATGTAGACCACAATGGAAATCCATCACCATCCTGTAGTTAAGTGAGAAAATATGTAAAAATTATTCTTGAATGATTTATGAAAAATTCGGTTATAGGCTATGTCATTTATTATTGACTATTTTTAAATATTAGTACATATTTTAATTTACACAACTACATTGGCTAGCTGTAAGTTAACTTCCACTTGGCATAAAAAGGAAAATGTGCAATAACTTACCAGTGGTAAAGACTCTAATCCAAGTGCTTGTCTATAACCAAGTTGGTCCAATTTTTTTCTCAATGCTACATACTTTTTTTCAGTTATAGATGTCATTGCTATTCATCCCAATGAATGTATTCTAACAACCAATCTATGCTTGATTCAAGAACTTACAAACATATGCACTGTGGGAAAAAAGTTTTGTAAACTGCAAAGCTGAGCTAATAAAAAGATAGAAGCATAATATTTGAACCTGTCTTTTTTAGAGTTTTTAAATTCACAATTTGCCATTCTCTTTTTTGTCATATATATATAATTCCACGAGAACTAAAATTACTTTATTTTTCTAATGAGCAGTATAAACAGTTTTTTTTTAACTACAGATCCATTGGATGATTTTCTGGCACAATTAGTAGCACAAAATAACACTTTGAGAGCTGGCGTACGATATATTCGTACCTAGATTTCAGCCTAAAAAACAGCAGTTTTCGGTTGCCTTACCAACACCCTAGCTCCTCCGCCGATTGCGCTAGAGAGCTGTTCAAGGGCTCAAACGGAT